>PVMK01141583.1_pt1 | contig 23698 bp, 28 predicted proteins | sample 1853481 | NCBI WGS metagenome assembly PVMK01 (sample SAMN08533507, study PRJNA380276) | Marine sediment metagenome, whole genome shotgun sequencing project. | reverse complement strand
TGGCTATATCATTGGATTCCAGCACAGATTGATAGTGCCCGACCAGGGTGACATCGAAGTCTTCGAAAACTTTTATCATATGGTGAAATTCCAGTAGTTTTCAGTTTGTGTCCCGAACACCAACTCACTCATCAAAGGATACATTACAATAGTGACACTATGAAAAAAACCATCAAAGAACCACAGCAATGGAAGGCTCAACTGGACCCCGAACAATACCGGGTAACCCGCGAAGCCGGCACCGAAGCGCCCTTCAGCGGCAAGTACTGCGACCATGCTAAACCGGGGTTTTATCACTGTGTCTGTTGTGGACATCCGCTGTTCGGCTCTGACAGCAAATACCACTCCGGTTGTGGCTGGCCAAGTTTTCACGGCGAACTGGATACGGCAGAGATCACCCAACGCCCGGATCACAATCTCGGCAGGAGTCGCATCGAACTATTATGTCCCCACTGTGATGCGCACCTTGGGCATATTTTCGATGACGGGCCGCCGCCGACCGGACAGCGTTATTGTATAAATTCGGCTTCGCTGAAGTTTGTGGATGACAAAAATCGTTCCTGATGATTTCCCGCGTTACCATTTATATAGTATTAATTGCTTTTCTTACAGCCTGCTCTGGTCCGGGTTACTACCTGCAGGCCGTCTCCGGCCAATGGAAACTGATGCATTCACGCCAGGACATTCAATCATTATTGGATAACCCGGCAACCAGTTCAGAGCTTGCAGCAGATCTGGTGGCTGCCGAACAAATCAAGGCATTTGCCAGGAACAATCTGGACCTGCCAAGCAACGGCAGTTATTCCAGCTATGTTGAAGTCGATGGTGATGCATTGGTGTGGAATGTTGTTGCCACCGAAGAATTCTCGTTAGAAGCCAAAAAGTGGTGCTTTCCAGTCGCGGGTTGTGTTCCTTACCGCGGTTTCTTTAAACAACAAAAAGCAAAGGATTCCGCCGATCACCTGCGCAAAAAAGGTATGGATGTTTTTGTTTCACCCGCCGCCGCCTACTCTTCACTTGGATGGTTCAACGACCCCCTGCTTAGTACCATGGTCTCCGGGTCCAATATCCGCCTGGCCGCATACCTGTTCCATGAACTGGCCCATCAACGTCTGTATATCAAAGGTGATGGGCTGTTCAATGAGGGTTATGCCAGTTTCGTAGAAGAAACCGCAATCAAGCTATGGCTGCAATCCAACCAACGGCAGGATGAATTATTTCAATGGCAGCAACTTCAAAATGCCAGTATAGACTTTCAAAAGCTCATCGGTGAAGTACGCTACGATTTGGCAGATATTTATCGCTCCGACAAACCGGAACCCATTAAACGTAAACAGAAAGCTGAAGTTTTCCAGTCATTTTCAGACGCTTATGAGCAGCTAAGTGCTGAAAAATGGAATGGCAAACGCTACTACGCCTCCTGGTTTGAGGGCACTGTTAATAATGCCAGGCTGGCACTCTACAATACCTATGAGGGCAGCCATTGTGCATTCCAGGAATTGTTTGACCAGGCGAAAGGCGATCTGCCGGAGTTTCACCGACTGGCGGAGCAGAAATCCAGGCTTCAAATAGCAGACCGTGCGGTGTGGTTGAAAAGAACATGTGCAGGTAAGACAGCTTCAGGGGAGTTTTGAAAAATCTTGCCCCTGCAGTTTGAATCCCTTGTTACAATACGCAGGAGCCTTTTCAATTACGGCGCCGATTTGTGACCCTGATAATATTAAGAACATCGATCCTGTTATCGGCAATTTGCCTTATCCTGGTACCTTTCCAGCACGCTGCGTTTGCAGCCGAGCCGGAGATCACGGGACTGGCCTGCCCCGGCCCCAGCCTGGCACCCAGGTTTAAGCAGGTACCAGACCGTGGCAACTCACCCATACTACTGAAGACACTGTACTTTGATGCCTCACAAACAGGTGTTGCCGAAGCCCGTGAACACGTAGAACTGAGCCGTGCGGACCAGATCCTGACCACTGATCTACTACGCTACGATCCTGAAAGCAAAACCATGACCATGCCGGGAAAGTTGTCTTATAAAGATTCCGTTATGTACATGAGTGGCTCAAGTGCACGATATAGTTTCCTCACTGAAGACGGCCGTTTCACGCAAGTTGATTACGGGCTGACAGGTTCCAGCGCGAGAGGCACTGCCAACGAAGTATTAGTAGATTCCGGCAATCATTCTTTATTGCGTGAGTTGTATTTCACAACCTGTCCCGGAGAAAACCCCGAGTGGGTCCTGACCGCGCACGAGCTCGAACTGGACTTTGACGAGGGTATTGGCAAGGCCAGGAAGGCCAAACTTGAATTCTTTAATATTCCTATACTCTATTTGCCCTATATGTCATTTCCGATAGATGACCGGCGCAAAAGTGGTTTTCTTTATCCGGCAATAAGCACCGCAAATGACAATGGTTTTGAGTTCAGTATTCCCTATTACTGGAACATTGCCCCCAACCATGACGCTACATTTACACCACGCTACTTCACTGAACGCGGTGTCATGGTTACCGGTGAGTACCGGTTTATTACACGAGGTACCGGTGGAACCATGAATTTTGACTGGTTACCCAGCGACAAGAAAACCAGGGAACTCCGCTACCACTACCGGTTTAGTCACAGAGCCCGTCTCAGCCCCTTCTGGCGTAGCAAGGTGCTGATTGACAGGGTCAGTGATGATCAGTATTTCCAGGATTTCAGCAATAGCCTGGCTCAGGCATCAAGACAATATCTGCGCAGCAATGTCGGCATATATGGCCGTGGCCATTACTGGACCTTCGCAGTCATTGCAGATGATTTTCAGGTAGTGGACGAAGCTGTTAACGCTTTCAACGAACCCTACAGTCGCTTGCCGCGTATTGCCTATGACATAGACCGCCCGCTGGGAGTCCAGGGTTTACGTCTGCAGATGGACGCTGAATTGGTCTATTTTGACAGGAACGTTGGCACCACCGGTTCACGCTTCGATATTTTCCCGCGCATCGACTGGAATATCAGCACCAACTGGGGTTATATGCGGCCGAGCGCCGGCTACCGTTATACCTCATATGAGTTGGACCGGCGTGGCCTGCCAGGCGATACATCACCCAGCCGTGGCACCGAAATCATCAGTTTTGATACAGGAATGTTTCTTGATCGTGACAGCGGTAAAGGCAGGGTACAGACCCTGGAACCACGGCTGTTTTATCTATATGTACCATATAAAGACCAGGAAGATTTCCCGGATTTTGATTCGGCACCATTTACTTTCGGCTTCAGTCAGTTGTTCCATTACAACCGCTTTACCGGTGCAGACCGCCAGTCTGATGCAAATCAGCTGACCCTGGCCCTGACCACGCGTTCCATCAGCCAGGTAGCAGGGCGTGAGCTCTGGAGCCTGAGTTTTGGCCAGATAGTTTATTTCGATACACAAAAGGTTATGCCTGCTTCCAGCAATACTTTGTTTAGCGAGTCGCTGGACGATAGTGCATCACCTTTTATTGCCGAATTCGTGCTACACCCCACAAGGCGGTTGAGCAGCCGCATTTTTACACAGTGGGACTGGCAGAACAGTGAAATTGACGTTGCGGTACTTGGTGTGACCCATACCGCGGCCAAAGGCCGTCGCCTGGGCGCTGAGTATAGGTTCAGACGTGATAGCCTGGATCAGTTTGACCTCCGCTATTACCAGCCCATTAACGAGAGATGGCGGGTATTGGCCCGTGTGAATTACTCAATACAGGATTCAGACCTGTTGGCCGCCGAGGCAGGTTTCGAATACGATAGTTGCTGCTGGGCTTTGCGGGTTGTCGGCAAACGCTTTCTCAGAAACCGTGATGGCGACCACCGCGATGCCTTGTACGTACAATTGGTACTCAAGGGACTGGGTGGTTTTGGTCGCAGAACTGCACCACTTTTTTACGATCTTGCCAATTAACCACCTTAAGAAAATGACGTGCAAAAAACACCTGTAAAAACCAACGACATCCTTGAGGGTGTTCGTTATGAGATCCGCGGTGAACTGGCTTCCCGGGCTGTTGAACTGGAACGGCAGGGTTACGAAATCATTTCGTTGAATATCGGCAACCCGGGGTTGTTCGACTACCGCACTCCGGAGACCATGCGTCTGGCAATAATTGAAAACCTGGGCCAGAGCGAAGCTTATTGCCACCAGAAAGGTATTTTCCCCGCCCGCGAAGCAGTAGTGATGCAGCAGCAGGAACGCGGGGTGATGGATGTCACCGCTGATGACGTCTTTATGGGCAATGGCGTTAGTGAGTGTATCGATCTGGCATTACGGGCCCTGCTCAACAGCGGTGATGAGGTTCTGATCCCCAGTCCGGACTACCCTTTGTGGAGCGCGTCAGTTGCCCTCAATCACGGCACGCCGGTTTATTACGGCTGCTTACCCGAAAATAATTTCCAGCCTGACCCGGATGAAATTCGCAAACTGATAACACCACGCACACGCGGTATCGTCCTGATCAATCCCAACAACCCCACCGGGGCTGTTTACGGTCGGGAGTTGCTTGAAGAAATTGCCCGCATAGCCGAACAAAACCAGATCGTTGTATTCGCCGATGAAATCTACGACGAGATGCTCTACGGCGATGCAGAGCACATTCCCATGGCCACGCTGGTAAACGAAACCCTGTGTGCAACATTTAACGGGCTTTCGAAAATTTATCGTGCCTGCGGCTACCGGGTAGGATGGATGGCGTTCAGCGGTGACAGGGAAAAATGCCAAAGACTATTTGCACGCGGTCGAATTAGTGGCCTCCCTCAGATTGTGTGCCAACGTACCCGGGCAGTGGGCTGTGCAAACTGCCCTGGGTGGTTATCAGAGTGTCCGTGAGCTAACTTCAGAGGGTGGCCGCCTGTTCCAGGCGCGGCAAGCCATCATTGAAGGGGTAAACAATAGTAAATTTATGTCATTATGTGAACCGAATGGCGCAATGTACGCATTTCCCGCTATTGAAACCGGTTTATTCGAAGCATTTGACGACCAGAAATTTGCAATGGAATTACTGGAAAAGAAACACGTTCTGATCGCTCCGGGTAGCAGTTTCAATGTACCTTACCGGAATCACTTCCGTCTGACCACGCTGCCCACAACCCGGAAAATGCAGACTGTTTTTGAACGTATAGAGGAAGTGCTGGAAACAATGCAGGTTTCACAGTAACCCTGTATGAATTAAAATAGACCGATTACACACCTTGGCAGACTCCCGGAGACAAGCCTTTATGAGAAGTTTTAGCCACCCTGCGGTATGGCTCGTATGCGTAACCCTGATATCGGGGATTGGTAACAAACCCGGCGCTTGCCCAGAACACCGACAAGATCGATTCCATTGTTGCGCTGGTAGATGACGATGTCGTATTGCGCAGTGAACTCGACCTTGCCATTAAAGGTATTGTTGACAGAATTCGTCAACAAGGTGGTGACCTGCCACCCAAACACCTGCTGGAAAAACAGGTGCTGGAACGTCTGATTGTCCGGAGTTTGCAGCTACAACGGGCATTTCAAACCGGTATCCGTGTCAGTGATGCCGACATTGACCAGTCTATGTTGATGCTTGCCCAACAGAACCAGATCACGCTGATGCAATTGCGCAGTGTGATCGAGAATGACGGGGAAGATTTTGGCGAGTTCCGCCAGAATATTAGTGAAGAAATGATGACCGAACGCCTGCGCCAGAGGGTTATCAACAGTATGGACCCCATCACCGATACCGAAATTGAAATTCTGCTGGCTTCCGAAAGCTTTCAAAGCGGTGAGTATAATATTTCACACATCCTGATCGCCCTGCCTGATGGTGCCACGCCACAACAGATAGCCATGCAGGAATCCAAGGCCAATAACGTCCACCAGCAGTTGGAGGAAGGCCTGGATTTCGCCTCGGCCGCCATCAGTTATTCGGGCAGCCAGGAAGCCCTGGAAGGTGGCCTGGTCGGCTGGCGGGATCTTAATTCAGTTCCGGTGGTGTTTTCTGAAGCAATAAAGAACCTCAGGGCGGGTCAATTTACAGTTCCTATCCGCAGTCCGGCTGGATTCCACATCATCAGAGTCAATGATTACCGCGACCGAAGCCAGGTGATGGCGACAGAATTTCACGCCCGGCATATCATGGTTGCAACTAATGACTTGATTACCCCGCGCCGGGCCATGGAGGAAATCCGGGAGATTCACCAGAAACTGAAAGACGGTGAAGATTTTGTAGTGCTGGCGAGAGAAAACTCTGATGACATTACCAGCGCCAACCTTGGCGGCGATATGGGCTGGTTTGCTCCCGAGGCTTTTGGCGAACGTATGGGACAGACACTGGCAGCAATGCAGGATGGTGAAATCAGCGAACCTTTTCAGACTGAGGGTGGCTGGCACATCATTGAACGGCTTGGCATGCGCGAAAAAGATGTGACCGATGAATCCATGCGCAATACCGCGCGTAATAACCTGCAGCAACAAAAAATGGATATTGAAGTCGAACGCTTCCTGCAACAGATGCGCGATGAGGCATTCGTGGAAATCAGGCTAGAGAGCTGAGCCAAAAAGTAATGATCAAGGATATCCCCGTGCTCATCCTGACACCGGGCGAGCCCGCCGGCATTGGGCCGGAATGCACCATTCGCCTGGCCCATGAACACCCTGAATTGCGTTTACTGGCAGTCGCAGATCCGCAACTGCTGGTGTCTGCAGCCAAAACACTGGGTTTCGATATACCCGTCAACCCCTGGCAGCCGGGAGACAAGGTCACAGCCGGTCAGCTCAGCTGTTTTCCGCAAACCCTGAACCAGGCCGTCAAACCCGGCCAGGTCGACCCCGCCAACGCAAATTATGTTGTTAACACGATCAAATCGGCCGTCAGGCTGGTACGCGCCGGCCACGCCGGTGCACTGGTGACAGGACCGGTACACAAAGCTGTGATTAATGATGGCGGGATACCATTCAGTGGCCATACGGAATTACTGGCAGAATTAGCCGGGCTGAAAAAGGTGGTCATGATGCTGACCGCCGGCGACCTCCGGGTAGCACTTGTTACAACCCACCTGTCACTGCGCGATGTGCCCGATGCCATCACATTTGAGAATGTTCGCAGCACCATACAAATAACCCATCATGAACTGCGTACCCGGTTTGGAATTACTGAACCCTTGATCCAGGTACTGGGCTTGAATCCCCATGCCGGAGAAGGCGGTCACCTGGGCAACGAAGACATCCAGATCATTCAAAAAGTCATAGATGAATGCCGGCAGCAGGGTATCAATACGGTGGGCCCGGTGCCTGCCGATACTGCTTTCACTCCGTCTCGCCTGGCATCCTGTGATGCCGTGGTAGCGATGTATCACGACCAGGGTCTGCCGGTGCTTAAACACGCGGGTTTTGGCAAGGCAGTCAATATCACCCTTGGTCTGCCGTTCATCCGTACATCGGTAGACCATGGGACCGCACTCGATATCGCGGGTAAAAACCGCGCCAGTGCCACCAGTATGTATACCGCCGCTGTGGCTGCACAGAGAATGTGCCGATGAAACACAAAGCACGTAAGCGATTTGGACAAAACTTTTTGCATGACCAGCAGGTCATCAACCGCATCATCGCCTGTATCGCTCCTCAGGAAACAGACTTGCTGGTTGAAATCGGCCCGGGCCAGGCGGCACTCACCCGACCGTTGCTGGCAAGCGGGGCCGAATTACACCTTATTGAGATAGACCGTGACCTGGTGGCACATCTACAGAAACAATTTGCAGACGAATCCAACATCACTATTCATGCCTGCGATGCGCTCAAGGCAAACCTGCCTGAAATTACCGGTAAACGTCCTTTCAGGCTCATTGGCAACCTGCCATACAACATCTCCACGCCACTGATTTTTCATATATTGCAATGGCATGAGCTGGTTGTGGATATGCACTTTATGTTGCAAAAAGAGGTGGTCGAGCGCATGGCTGCCGCACCGGGTAGCCGCACATATGGGCGCTTATCGGTTATGACCCAATTCCGCAGTAAGGTTACGCCGCTATTTGATGTGTTGCCGGAAAGTTTCTCACCCATACCACGGGTTTGCTCCAGCATCGTTCGTTTACAACCATTAAAAGAACCTCCAGCCGACGCTGGCTCATTCAGGAATCTTGAACGGGTAGTAGCGGCGGCTTTTTCCCAGCGCCGAAAAACACTGCGGAACAGTCTCAGGGAGCATTTTAGCGCAGCCCAAATTCTCAGTGCCGGTATCGACCCGGGGCAGCGGGCAGAGCAACTCAGCCTGTCGCAATTCGCCGCACTTGCCCGATCACTACCCGATGATGCAAACTGCAATCCCTGAGCTCACACAAGAGACTCCCGATGCGCCTTTTAATCAGCCCTGACCACATAAACCATGTCTACCTATCTGATAGGTGACATTCAGGGTTGTTATGATTCTTTGCAGCGCCTGTTGCAAAAAATTAATTTTGATCCAGCTGTCGATAAGCTGTGGTTATGTGGTGACCTTGTCAATCGCGGCCACCAGTCTCTACAGGTATTACGCTTGTTAAAAAGCCTGGGACAATCGGTTAGCGTTAGCCTGGGAAACCATGACCTGCATCTGCTGGCAAATTACGAACTCCACTCGGACGGGGGTTCAGGCAATATTGAATTTGATACGGTGTTTGCGGCACCGGAGTGCGCATCGTTAATGGACTGGTTGTGCACTCAGCCCCTGGCCTGCTGGTCTGAAGAGCACCAGTTACTGCGGGTTCACGCAGGTGTAATACCACAATGGACCTGGCAGGCAGCCATCAGCGCGAGCCAGGAGGTATCCGGGGTTTTGCAATCAGACCAACGCGGTGAATTTCTTCGACGAATGTATGGGAACCGACCGGATTTATGGCGCGTGGACAGAACCGGCTGGAAACGTCTGCGCCTGATCACCAATATTCTGACACGCTTACGGTTTTGTGATGAAGCAGGCCGTGGAATTTATACCGTCTCCGGCCCCCCAGGTTGCCAACCGGAAAACTACAAACCATGGTTCAGCCACAAACACCGCTTAAGCCGGGATGTGACCATCGTATTCGGGCACTGGGCGGCGCTGGGCTTACGTATAAAAAAACGTTATATCTCGATGGATTCGGGTTGCGTCTGGGGAGGAAAGCTAAGCGCGCTCAGACTGGAAGACCGTGCTCTGTTCCAGGTCCGATGTCCCAAACGTAAATAGGCTAATTTGTGATACGGGTCAGTTCAACAATCCGGTAAGCCAACTTATTATTATCATCAACCCGAAAGTGCCGTTCTTGTGTTTGTTGCCACTGATTGTTATCCCACGCCGGAAACCATGTATCCGCTTCCGGCTCAATATCGATCAATGTAAGAATCAGACGCTGTGCAAGCGGCAGTGCCAGCGTATATAACTGACCACCTCCGATCACCATGATTTCACCGGCTTCTGCAATCTCAACAGCAGCTGATAGCGAAGCGCTTACATCAGCGCCAGCGGCAGCAAAATCGGGGTTCCGGCTGATAACAATATTCTGTCGCCCCGGCAATGGTCTGCCAATGGATTGCCAGGTTTTACGCCCCATCAAGATGGCCTTGCCCATGGTGGCCTGTTTGAAATGTTGTAACTCTGCCGGTAAATGCCACGGCATCCGGCCATCCAGTCCGATGGCCCTGTTTTTGCCCATCGCGGCTATCAAGGTGATCTGCTTCTGCATACTAGTGCCACTATACTGCGATAGGTGCCCTGATGCCCGCATGGCACTGGTAGTTTTGTAATTCAAAATCCTCATAAACAAATTCAAACAGGTCTTTTCTTTCGGGATTAACCTGCATGGCCGGCAGCGGGAATGTCTCCCGCGATAGCTGTAAATCTACCTGCTCCAGATGGTTCAGGTATATATGGGCATCGCCCAATGAAAGGATAAAGTCACCCGGCTCAAGACCCACTACCTGGGCAATCATCATGGTCAGTAGTGCATAGGAAGCGATATTAAAAGGCACACCAAGAAATACATCCGCACTGCGCTGATACATCTGGCAACTCAGCCTGCCATCGGCGACATGAAACTGAAACATCGTATGGCACGGTGGCAGGGCCTGCAGGCCGGCCCTGGCATTGTCCTGCGGGCTGCGCGTCTCATCCGGTAATACCGCCGGGTTCCAGGCAGAAATGATATGGCGGCGGGAATGAGGCCGGTTGCGCAGGTCATCCAGCAGCAGCTTCATCTGGTCGATATGCCTGCCATCCGGTGTAAGCCAATCACGCCACTGGGCACCATAGACGGGCCCAAGGCTGCCATTTTCATCCGCCCATTCATCCCATATCGAGACACCATTTTCATTCAGGTAGGCAACATTGGTGTCACCTTTCAGAAACCATAACAACTCATGAATGATGGAGCGTAAGTGCAACTTTTTCGTCGTCACGCATGGAAAGCCCTGTGCCAGGTCGAACCGCATCTGGTAACCAAACAGGCTGATGGTGCCAGTGCCGGTTCTGTCTTCCTTACAGCTGCCTTTGTCCAGGATATCTTGCAAAAGCTGCAGGTAAGTTCTCATGATTGGGAATTAGCCTTTTCTGGTTGTGAGTCGTAGAAGTCGGCAAGCCGCATAATTATTATACCGGCAGCGATCATGGGTAAAGATAACAACATTCCCATGGTCAGCCATTGCATGGCGAGAAAGCCGAGGTGCTCATCAGGTTGACGGAAAAATTCGGCAATCAACCTGAAAACTCCATAACCGAGCAGAAACAGCCCGGAAACGGCGGCACGTGGTCGCGGTTTTCGGGAGTACCACATCAGGATAAAAAACAATGTCAGGCCTTCCATACCGGCCTGGTACAACTGGCTTGGATGCCTGGCCAGGTGATCCAGGGCACCGGACCGCCAGGCCTCGTTGAGCGCCGTGGTCTCACCGGGCCTGAACCCGGTGGATTTGGCAAATATCATGGCCCAGGGCACATCCGTCAGACGGCCCCATAATTCGCCACCAATAAAATTTCCGAGACGACCAAATGCCAGGCCAAGAGGTACCATTGGCGCGACGAAATCAGCGACCTGCCAGAATGACCTGCGTGTCCGCCTGGCTAACCAAACCATGGCAAAGATCACGCCGAGCAAGCCTCCATGGAAAGACATGCCACCATCCCACACCCTGAATATTGACAAGGGGTTCTGCAGCAACATTTCAAAACCGTAGAACAGCATGTAACCGATACGCCCACCAAGAATCACGCCAAGCATGCCGTAAAACAGGACATCACTGACATCCTGCTTGCTCCAGCCCCACCAGGCCTGGCTCATTGCGCGCGCGTTACCTATAACCCAGAAAGACAGGAATGCCAACAGATACATTACGCCATACCAATGTATGTCCAGCGGGCCGATGGAAACCGCGATTGGATCGAAATCGATCAAATAGTATTTGGCTTGCAAATAAAACTTCCTGCCAGGGTGAGATGGGAATTGCTGGCAGCATATGACAGACTCGTGATGCTGGCAAGCCACACACCATAAGGATGGGTTACACTGCTACGCGCTTGTGGCAGTCACATGGACTTTGGCTAAAGACAAATGCTTGAACTTGCTCTACCCAACATGCACGCACTGGCTGTGATGATCATGATTTTGGTCGCATTGGTGTTGTTTACACGCGAGAACATACCTATGGAAACAACCAGCCTGGTTGTGCTGGTGGTGCTCGCAACCGGTTTCCAGATTTTTCCTTTTGAGTCTGATGGCCAGGTAATAACCCCCAGCGATTTCTTTTTAGGATTTGGTAACCGCGCCCTGATTGCCGTGTCTGCACTTATGGTCGTCGGTCAGGGCCTGATAAGTACTGGCGCCCTGGAACCAGTGGGGCGGCTACTCGCAAGATCCTGGCGCAGGAGTCCTGCTCTTTCCTTGCTGCTTACTCTGTTAATGACGGCTTTTCTCAGTGCTTTTATCAACAATACGCCGATCGTCGTACTGATGTTGCCGATATTGATCGGTGTATCAGTCAAAACCGGAGTGTCACCATCCGGCACCCTGATGCCGATGGGTTTTGCCAGCATTGTTGGCGGTATGGCCACAACCATTGGTACATCGACAAACCTGCTGGTTGTTAATGTAGCCGCCGATATGGGCATGGACCGTTTCAACATGTTTGATTTCGCCGGGCCGGTTCTGATTGCAGGCTTTGTGGCCACCCTGTACCTGTGGTTGATAGCGCCCAGAATTCTACCACGACGTAAGCCACCCATGAACCGCGGTGTGTCGAGGGTTTTTACCGCGCAGATCAGGCTGAATACCGGTAGTCCATCCGTTGGTCGTACATTGGCGGAAGCTATCGCTCGCGCTGGCGAAAACATCAAGGTGGAATCTATCCAGCGCGGCAAAGGTGTATTTATTAACCCTTTGCCGGATGTGAAATTGCGCGCCGGTGACCGACTTACCACCAGCGACTCTCAGCAAAACCTGAGGGAATACGCGCGAATTCTGGGTGGCACGCTTTACACCACGGAACATGCGGTTGATGCCAGTCACCCGCTGTCGGCCGAAGGACAGCAAATCGCTGAAGTGGCCATTACTCCCGCATCAAGACTGAATGGCGTACGCATCGGCAACGCGGGCTTGTTATCCCGCTTCAGCCTCAGATTGCTGGCGTTCAATCGCTTTGAAGGTATGGAAGAACGGGAATCCCCGGGTCTTGATGAAACCCGTCTCAGGTCCGGCGATGTGCTGTTGGTGCAATCCACCCTGGAAAACCTGGCCGAACTCAAACAGAGTTCGGATTTCCTGATTTTGGATGGCAGCATCAACCTGCCAAGGGCGCGCAAAGCACCCATCGCGCTTGCGGTAATCATCGGCGTGGTTGCACTGGCCGCAATGCGGGTCATGCCAATTGAAATAAGCGCACTGCTGGGTTGCCTGGTACTGATTCTGACCGGCTGCCTGAACTGGAAAGATGCCATGAATGCACTGAGTACCCAGGTCATTCTGATCATCGTATCTTCGCTGGCCATGGGTATGGCCCTGCTCAAAACCGGTGGGGCAGATTACCTGGCCAACCTGTTTGTATATATCACCTTCGGCGCGCCGCCTTCAATTGTGCTGATGGGCCTGATGATGATGATGGGCGTATTGACCAACGTAGTTTCCAATAACGCTGCGGCTGTTATCGGCACTCCCATAGCCATTGGCATTGCACAGCGTCTTGGATTGCCACTGGAACCATTCGTACTGGCGGTCATGTTTGGTGCCAACCTGAGTTTTGCAACACCCATGGCATATCAGACCAATGTATTGATCATGAATGCCGGTGGTTATAAATTCGGGGATTTCGTCCGTGTTGGCGTACCGCTGACACTCATCACCTGGTTAATATTAAGCGGCGTTTTGATTTGGGCTTACAGCCTTTAAATAAAAATAATTTCTGTAAGGAAACAGTGTATGAATTCATCTACCACAGCAACAGGTGTTGTGCGTACCGGACCGTATCCTGAACTGACCCCCATGGCCATTCTTGTCGGCTATTTCCTCGGTTTACAAAGCTATGCTGACGTGATGAGTGCATTTGCTGCCGGAGAGCGGTATATTAGTAGGGTCTGGTCCGCATCAACTGATGGTTACGTGGATGAAGCCCGCAACTATCTAAACCGCGCAACTGAGCAATTCATAGAAGCCCGGGCACTGTTCGCCGAATTACAGCAGCAGTACCGATCAGAGTTCTCAACCGCTTGAAACCAGGCCAGACAACTAAGATATTACGAGCGATTAACACGATTAAAGCCATATCGACTAACGAATTTACACGATTAACGCCATAAATATTGACGGATAGCCACTCTATATATAGAGTGTCCCGACTGATCATTTTCGATCCATTATTTTTCAAAGCCATTGAGACGAAGCATGCTTAAAAACAGAAAGATTACTTGCCTACTTTCTTCCGCCTTGATTTATGCTGTTGCCGGCCTGTCCACACAGGCTTTCGCAGTGAGCATCAATGAAGTCATGCAGGAAGGTGAAGCCCGCGCAGACGCCGGAGAAACAGCTCAAAAAAGAGTTGATTCGGTCGCCGATCAAACCGAAAAAATCATTAACGATTTTCGAACAGTCACCAAGGTTGTAGATGGACTCAGAGTCTACAATGCCTTGTTACAGACGCAGTTGAATAACCAGGAGGCTGAAATGCAGGCCCTGTCGGATTCAATCGCTAATGTTGCATTGATTGAACGGCAGATTATCCCCCTGATGACCCGCATGGTGGATGCACTGGATGAATTCGTGCAACTGGATACGCCGTTTCTGAAGAAAGAGCGCACTGAGCGCGTTGCGCGTCTGCGGGAAATGATGGAACGTTCAGATGTAACGGCAGCCGAGAAATTCCGCCGCGTCATTGAAGGTTACCAGATCGAAAATGACTATGGCCGCACCATCGAAGCGTATAGAGGATCTACCGATGTGAACGGCACTGAGCTGGAAGTAGACTTCCTGCGTGTCGGCCGTGTCTCGTTGTTGTACCAGACAATTGGTGGCGCCACCACCGGTGCCTGGGATGCAGAAACAGGCGCATTCGTCGAACTGCCGAATGCAACCTACCAGAAGCAGGTTTCAGTCGGAATCAAGATCGCACGTAAACAGATTGCACCGGATCTGCTCGTCGTGCCGGTTGCCGCACCAACGAGGGCAATGCAATGATTAGCATGATCAAAAAAATCGGCCTCGCCAGCGGCTTAATGCTGGCTTTCACTCTCTCAGCCCAGGCTGCAACCGCAATTTCCCTGGACGAGCTTCTGCAACAGGTTAAAACAGGCCGCGTTACAGATGCAGCTGAAAGCAAAGCCCGGCTTGACCAGTTTCGGGCCCAACGTGGCACGCAAAGCAAATTACTGGCTGCTGAAAAAAATGAGCAGAAACGCCAGGAGGCGGCTTCTTCCAGGATGGAAAAACAGTTCGAAGTCAATGATTCCCAGATTATTGACCTGGAAAGAGCTTTTCAGGAACGCCTCGGTGGCCTGAAAGAACTGTTTGGTGTACTACAGCAGGCTTCAGGTGATGCACGCGGAAACTTTGAGGCTTCGGTAACCCAGGTTCAATTCCCGGATCGTACCGATTTCCTGCTCGAATTTGCCAAGAAAATGGGCAGTTCAAACCGCCTGGCTTCTCTTGAAGAAATCGAAAGACTGTGGTTTGAGCTACAACGTGAAATGACCGAAACAGGTAAGGTTTCCACTTTTACCACCAGTGTTGTTAATGCCAGTGGTCAGGAGAACATGCAGGAAGTTACCCGTATTGGTGCATTCAATGTTGTATCCGATGGCAAATACCTTGAGTTTATTCCGGAAACCGGACGTCTTGTTGAATTGCAACGTCAACCGCCAAGCCGTTATACCGGCCGTATTGGTGAGCTTGCCAGCGGTACATCCGGCATGTATCCAATGGGTCTGGATCCGACACGCGGCCAGTTGCTTGGTCTGCTGGTACAGTCACCCAGCCTGATGGAGCGTATCGCGCAGGGTAAAACTGTCGGTTATGTCATTATCACCCTGGGTTTTGTCGGCGTGCTTATCGCTATCTGGCGCATTCTGGTTCTGACTTCAGTCAGCGCCAAGGTCAGTCGGCAGATCAAGAACATCGGCGATCCTAACACCAATAACCCGCTTGGTCGTGTCCTCAGTGTGTTCAAGGGTAACTCCACTATTGACATTGAAACCATCGAACTGAAGCTGGGTGAAGCCATACTCAGGGAAACGCCCAAGTTCAACTCTATGTTGCCGTTGCTGAAGATTATTTCAGTGGTTGCACCGCTGCTTGGTCTGCTGGGTACGGTAACCGGTATGATCGTGACCTTCCAGGCTATTACCCTGTATGGTGCCGGTGATCCAAAACTGATGGCTGGCGGTATTTCAACCGCACTGGTGACCACGGTTCTCGGTCTGGTTGTTGCCATACCAACGGTGTTCATGCACACGCTGGTGGCAAGCCGGGCCAGGAGACTGACCCAGATTCTGCAAGAGGAATCTGCAGGCATGCTCGCAGAGCATGCTGAGAGCAAGCATTCAGCCGCATAAGGTAGAAGTCGCATGGATCAGATTTTTTACTATCTGCCAGCACTGGAAACCATTCGGGATTTCATGGAGCTCGGTGGGGACGTCCTTTTCGTTATCGGATACCTCACCCTGTTCATGTGGATTTTGATTGTTGAACGGCTGGTTTATCTCCGTTTTGGACACAAGCGCCTGGCGGCCAATGCCCAGCAGATGTGGGAAGCCCGCAAGGATCACACATCGTGGAGTGCGCACCAGATTCGGATACGCCTGATTTCGCGGGTATCTTCCGAAGTCGAGCGTAACATTCCGCTGATACAAACCTGTGTGGCCTTGTGCCCCTTGCTTGGTTTGCTGGGGACGGTTACCGGCATGGTAGAGGTGTTTGAGGTTATGGCCACATCCGGTTCGGGTAACCCTCGATCCATGGCGGGTGGTGTCTCCAAGGCAACCATTCCGACAATGGCCGGCATGGTCGCAGCACTTTCCGGTGTGGCGATGGCCACTTATTTGCAACGTAAAGCAGGACGGGAACGCGAACTACTCGCAGACCACCTGGTCATAGGAACAAGTGACTAAGGCGTCGCTGGAGAATTTGAATGAGACAATTTTTTAACCCGATTCAGGAAGAAGAAGAAAACGAGATCAATATCACACCCATGCTGGACGTGGTATTCATCATGTTGATCTTCTTTATTGTTACGGCCACTTTTGTCAAAGAAGCTGGTATTGACGTAAACCGCCCGGATGCGGCAACTGCAGTCAAGAAGGAAAATGCGAACATCCTGATTGCCATCAGTGCAAACAACGCCATATGGATTGACAAACGCATGATTGATATTCGTGCGGTACGTCCAAACATAGAGCGCCTTCATGCCGAGAACCCGCAAGGGTCCGTGGTCATCCAGGCCGACAAGGAGTCCAAGACCAACACCTTGATTCAGGTAATGGATGCAGCGCGTCAGGCAGGCGTATATAACGTTTCTATCGCCGCTAACGAGCCTTAAGAACAGTCATGTCTGTAACAATTAATGAAACATTGGCGCGGAACCATGCAGGTGGCGTGATCAGGTTACTGATCGGGCTTGTTTTTGCAACGGCTGTTACCTTAAGCCTGTTTTGGTTGATGCAATACCTGATTGCCACCGCCGACCGTACCTTGAATGATGATGGTGTGGGTAACCTGGTGGATTTCGTCAGGGTTAAACGTGATGAATCCATCCAGCGTCGGCAGTTAAAACCAAAAAAACCGCCACCACCTCAAGCACCACCAGAGCAACCACCATCTCCGAAACTGGATAATCTGAATCCCAACGCGGAAAAAATCGCAATTTCAGCGGTACCGGTTGAGACAGATATCGAGATGACCGGTGGCTTTAGCCTGGGTGTGGGTGAAGGTGACTACCTGCCTATTGTTAAAGTTGCGCCTATCTATCCCAACAGGGCTTTAACCCGTGGCATTGAGGGATATTGCGTGGTTCAATACACCGTAACCCGCCAAGGGACAACAAAAGACCCCGTGGTGATTGAATCCCAGTGCACCTCAAGTCTGTTTCATCGCGCATCGCTTAACGCTGCTATGAAATTTAAATACAAGCCGAGAATCATGGACGGTCAAGCCGTAGAGGTTCCTGGCGTACAGAACAAATTTACTTATGAAATTACTGAATAAAAGACCGATAGTGCGCCAAACATGGTTAGTTGCCGGCTTAGCGGTACTTTTGTCTGTGTTGTTGACATCTCCTGTTGCTGCACAAGAAAGAAAGGAACGTAAAACCAAAGAAACGGTAGCCATGAGCCAACCCGTGTATGAATCGCTTATGGAGATCCAGGAATTTGTAGAAGCCGAAGACTTTGCCAACGCACAGGTAGCGATCAAGAAACTGCAGGAGAAGAAGAAACTTTCTCCATATGAACAGGCCCAGATCTATAACCTGTCAGGTTACGCGTTCTATCTTCAGGAAAAATATGACGAAGCAATACGCGAATATAACAACGTATTGGCACAACCTGATCTACCTGAAGCCTTACAGCAAGCCACGCTCAAAACACTCGCACAACTGGAGTTTACAATTGAGGACTACCCAGCGGCGCTTAAAACGATCAAACGTTTAATGGCCGTAGTTGCCGAACCCGCTGCAGATGTGTACATGCTGCTGGGACAGGCTTATTTCCAAATGCAGGATTATGAAGAAGCCAAGGAGCCTATTAAGACTGCAATAGCATTGTACCGTGAACAAGGCAGGGTACCCAGGGAGAACTGGTTACTGCTGCTGCGTGTTATTTACTGGGAGCTTAAAGATTTCCCTAATATGCTGGTTGTTCTCGAAGAACTGATCGAGGCCTATCCGAAAGACACATATGTTCTGACACTTGCTGGCGTCTACAGCGAACTGGGTGATACTAAAAAGCAATTGGCGCTTACAGAAGCACTCTATGAGAAGGGTTATATTGACGCGAAAAAACATGCCGTCAACCTCGCTAACCTGTATTTGCTGCATGGTACCCCATATAAAGCTGCAAAGATTCTCGAAAAGGAAATAGCAGCTGACAATGTAAAGTCCGATGTCAGGAACCTGCGTCTACTTTCGCAGGCCTGGTATTCAGCCAGGGAAGACAGGAAAGCCATTCCACCGCTTAGGCAGGCCGCTGCAATGAGCGATGATGGCGAACTCTATATACGACTGGCTCAATCCCATCTTAATCTCGAAGAATGGGATGAGGCTGCTGAGGCTGCCAAGAAAGGCCTGGCCTCGGGCAATCTTAAGCGCAAGGATACTGCCAACATCATGTATGGTATGGCCTTGTTCAATCAGAAGAAACTGGAGCAGGCCAAGAGAGCATTCGCGGCTGCATCCAAAGACAAGCGTAGCAAGCGGGCAGCACAACAATGGATTAAATACGCCGACAGCGAAATTCGCCGGCGTGATACGCTGGAGCAGAAATTACCGGAATTGAAAGCGCGTGATGTTGATGCAATTCTGGAAGCAAATTCATAGGCTTTAAAAAAACGTCTAGTTGAAATTAACCAGGGCCGCAACTATCTGTTGCGGCCTTTTTTTTGATTGTACTTTAACCCGGGGCCTAATTTTCCGGCAAATAATGAATAACGCGAATGTTCTCCAGGGTTACCAGACCGCCGCAGCCTGCCTCATCAAACAGCTGTGACAATGTACTTTTAAAGGCGGAAATCTTATCTTCCTCATCTACAATCTCTATCACCAGTGACATATCTGATGACAGGTCCAGGATTTTGTGGGTACGAATTCTGGCAGTTGCACCGAATCCCAACACACTTTTTAATACGGTCGCACCGGCAAGATCCGCATCGCGCGCATGTTTGACGATCGCTTCATACAAGGGCATATGACCCAGCTTGTCGCTTTCTCCGACAAACACTCTTAACAGTACCGCCTGCCCGGAAATTTTCATAAATTACCTCAATACCAGTTCACTTATTAACAAGCCTAGTACAAATGCCAATCCGGCACCGGCCATAGTGGCAATAAAATACGAAGAGGCGTAGAAATACTCCTTGTCCTGAATGAATTGTCCCAATTCATAAACAAAGGAAGACATGGTTGTGAAACCGCCACAGAAGCCCGTAGCCAGCAACAAACGCATTTCCGTTGATAGTACCTGGGTTGTAGCACCAATGCCTGCAATCAGGCCGATAAGCAGGCAGCCTGCGATGTTTGAAATCAGTGTGCCGAACGGAATGCTTAAAACAGCAAAATTTTGCGTAACGAGCGTCATGCCATACCTGCTGACGCCGCCCAGCATACTGCCCAGCCCAACATAGACAAATGGTAGTATTGCGCTCACCTTTTAAACTTCCCTGACTTCAACCGGTACATGATGCGTTGCCGGCTATAGCTACGCAAGCAATGAAACGCTACCGATGATGCTTTTTCAGTCATTGAATTGTTTTGCGATGATCTGATCTATCCCGGTGCGTTGATTATTTCACACACAAGAAGGGGGGGGCTTTCGCCTCAAACCATTCCTGAGCGGATTGAAAAATTATTAGCAGTGTGAATGTTTATACTTGAGCTTAGTTCACTAACTTCATTAAGCAGGACATATGAAAATTCAGTTAATTCCACTTACGGTCGCGGTGTTTGCCATCATGCCTCTTCTTTTCAACTGCTCAGATGCCGAAGCGGCACGCAATGAGCATCGGCCGATATGTTCCGCCGATGGTTCCAGGCTGATTTATATGCTGCAAACCAGGCAGACCAATGATGATTGGGAACTGTATATGCTGGAGATCGATAGTCAGGTACATTCCCGCCTGACATCTCATCAAGGCTGGGACGGTTATGCCGTTTGGTCACCGGATGGCACAAAGATTATCTTCGACCGGGAAGACTCACCTGGAAAACAGAAGCGCCCATGGACCATGGAGCTTGCGGAACGAACCATCAGGCCATTGGGAAGATATCAGGGTTGGGTATCGATCACTGACTGGTCCAAAAACGACCGCTTATTGGGTTTGCAGGAACTGGAAGGACAAAGTGATCTGATCTTATTGGATATCGCCGGCAATATCGTTCAGAAAATTACTGATACACATGATCAAAGTGAGCACGATGCTCATTTCTCACCCGATGCTAAAACAATTGCCTACGCAAACAGTAACATTGGAGGCAGTGAAACGTCTCTTGAACTGATCGACCTGGAGGACGGCAGCAAAACAATCCTACGGACTTCGATCGGCAAAATTTATGGAATCAGCTGGTCACCCGATGGTGAAAAAATCGCCTTTGTTGATGCGCCGGACGGTGATAACAAAGACACAGATATTTTTACTTACTCCACCGGAGACCGGAGTTTCAAGCAGCTAACCGATGATCTTTCCCGGGATCACATGCCAACGTTCTGTCAAAACAGTAAAACCTTGTTTTTCACCTCATTCAGAAGTGGGGAAGAGCGTATCTACCGGATAGATCCTGATCCCAGGCCATTTTTAAAAATTGAGCGGGCCCGAAACTAAACTTATAAATAAGGGTTTTTGTCGCGAAAGGTAGCCAATGATATCGCAATCGACAAAACAATAATCGCATTAAAAAAAACCGGGACTATCATAAACGCGTAGGATAAATGGTGTACGGACTCGCCGCCGATGACGGCGGTGATGGCTGTAGCACCGCCGGGTGGATGCATGCAACGTAGTGAATGCATGGCAACCATTGCCAATGGAATTGCGATTGATGCAGCCAATATGTCGATAGGAATTAATAAATAGCAGGTCACACCAACAAAGGCTGAAACCAGGTGACCGCCCACAATATTCCAGGGTTGGGAAGCCGGAACATGTGGCATACCAAATACCAGGATTGCTGTTGCACCGGTTGAGGCCAGAATGATATGAGTGCCTTCGGCAGATAAAACAGTGTCGCTGAAAAATGTGGCCAACAAAGTACTAACAAGCGCGCCTATGACAGAAACGGTCATTTCACGCCTGTTCATTGTATGCATGTTGCGCCCCGGTAGTTTCTGGTTATCACTAAATCCTGTTTTTTATGTGCAGAATCTCCTTCGTTCTGAAGACGGGAAAATCTGCTTTTGGATTCAGATGCTTCCCGGGAGGACTACTGCATCAACTATTCTGATAACTGGAGCTTTAAGTCTCCAGCCTGGTTCAGGCCTTCCAAGTTCACCATCATAGCCTTAGGGTCTTTAAAATCAAAACCTTTAATTTTGGTATTGGCAGCCAAAATCTGTATATATTCACTGATACCATTCATCAACGACTGGGCACTTAGATATTCCTTAATGTGCCCCGTCACCTGCTCGAAAGGTAACACCTTATCCAGTTTTTTATCAGTAAATTTAGGTCGATTCTTCTCATAATAGCGTTTACAGGCATCTTCTCCTGCTTCAGGCACAATGACAGACTGATCAATCAAGGCATTAATCAACTGTTCTTCTTCTTCCGGGTTTATATCGGCTAAAGCTTTGTCTGCCAGATCTGCAATTATTTTCTGTTTGAAAGCGGTGTTTAACAATAGCTGCCTGACCACCAGGGATTGCGCAGCCAGAAAGCAGGCATGTTTAATACTGTCTGCCTCGTCCTGGTACTGCATTTCTTCAAACACCTGCTTATCTGCGATTTCTACACCGCCCACATATATTGGCATATCTTAAAGTCCTGTTATATTTTCGAATTCAGTCTAATATTTTTTGCGCACAATCTGATAATTGCTACGCAGAAGATACTGTACCGGAACGCTCCATATGTGCACCAGGCGGGTGAATGGAAACAGTACGAAAATACTCATACCCAGGAACAAGTGTAGTTTGAATACCCAGGCTTCATTGACAATAAACGCTGCCGCACCCGATCTGAATGTGACGATATGTTGTGCCCAATTCGCCAAGGCAATCATTGAGCTGCCATCCAGATGTTGTGCAGAGAACGGAATAGTGATCAGTCCCAATATCAGCTGCACCAATAGAACCACCAGGATCATAATATCAGCAGGGTGGCTGGTTGCACGAATCCTTTTATTGGTCAGGCGACGGTTTAACAAAATCACCAGACCTATTAAACACAGGGTGCCGAATATACCGCCTGCAGTCATTGCCATCACCTGTTTAAAACCTGGAGTCATAAACGGGTGATAGGCCCATTCCGGAGTAAGCAATCCAACAAAATGTCCAAAGAACAGGAAGATAATGCCTATATGGAACAGGTTGCTGCCCACACGCATGCCTTTCTTACTCAACAACTGGCTGGAATCTGCCTTCCATGAATACTGATCACGGTCATAACGCAAGGCACTGCCAAGCACAAATATGCCCAAAGCCACGTATGGAAAATAACCAAAGAAAAATTGGTGCAAGTAAGTCATTGTATGTCTCCAGAAAATATATTCTGACTGTTTTCACTGTTTTGCTGATGATTTTCACAGCTATTACAATCAGCCTCATCACCGCCAAAAGCCGGCGCTTCTTCCCATTCTTTATCTAATTCATCAAAGGTCTCAGGGTCTTTTGGTGCGTTTATTACCGCTAAAGCTACTTTGATCTTGTCTACTTTAATGTCGGGCAGATTTTCTATCACCTTAAATACAGCCGCATAAACAGACTTGTCTTTCCTGAGGTGCGCACCGATCGTGGCAATAACATCAATCCCATCCGCTAATATTTCAATTGCTTCATCTATATCGCAATATGACAGGTATTCCAAAAAGACCGGCAAATAATCAGGTAGCTCATTACTACTGATATGCAAACCTTTAGTGGCGTACATCTCTTTCATATCGACCATGGCAGCACCGCGATCACGAGACTCACCATGAATATGCTCGAACAGGTACAGACTGTGATTGCGGCTGCGGTCGAACGTATTTACATACTCTTCCTGCACTTCGATCAGATCATCATTGGCATAGCTATCCATCAAAGGCCGTAAGGACTTTATCTGGCTTTTGCTCAATATACCTTCGTCAACAAATACCCCGGTGAATGAACCAACCACGGCTTGCAGCTGGTCCTTGGGGTAAGTGAGTAATAAACCCAACAATTTAAACGTCTTCATTATGGACCTTTCACTTTACCGCTCATGGTATTTCCATGGGTTTTAGTGCCAAACAGGCCCAGCTTTGATTCACCTGTTGAGCAACCATTACCAAAGCTGAAACCACATGAGGAACTGGTATCAAATGCCAGTTCGTTATCGAAGGGCGTCTCACCTGCATATT
>PVMK01155536.1_pt1 | contig 23717 bp, 27 predicted proteins | sample 1853481 | NCBI WGS metagenome assembly PVMK01 (sample SAMN08533507, study PRJNA380276) | Marine sediment metagenome, whole genome shotgun sequencing project. | reverse complement strand
TTAAAGTAACTAACCATACTCGGATGTTCTGAATCATACATGATTGGAGTTTCAACTTCATAGCCACCATATTCTTTTACTCTATCAGTTACATATCGTTCAATCAAAGATTTTATCAGACGACCATTAGGATAAAATCTCATGTTACCAGAATCAGAAGCTGGTTCATAATCTGCAATTGCCATTTTTTTCATTAATGCAACATGTGGTGGAGATTCATCTACACTACGTTGTTTTGCTGATTCGTATTTTGCTAGAATTTCCAAGTTTTTATGATTGGAAAAATCAAAATCTGCAATGTTTGTCATTGTTCCATCAGGAGACATTATCTTCCAATAAGAGCGAATTTTAGATTCGCCTTTTAGGGCTTCTGATGTAATTTCTTCATCTTTTGAATCTGCTGAATTCTTTGTTACAACTTTAGAGCTTTCAGCTAGTGGATGTCCTTTTACTTGTATCTTATAGGATTTAGTCCAGCCAAATGGAGAATGAGATACTTCAAGATCAGATGCGTTATTCTCCATCTCTTTAAGCAATGTCATTGCAATAGAGGGCTTTGCAAGATTAGAACTAAGATGAGCATACGGATATAACAATAATTTTTTACAGCCAATTTTTTCCATAGAATTTTTTATTTGAGATATTGCATCTTGTGCTACTGAAGAATCATCACCGTCTTCTATTGCAATAAATGCAACTACAACTTCCTCAAGTCTTTGAAGTTCAGGATTTTCTATATCCTCAGCCATTTTGATCTCCTTTTTTGTGGGAGTATACTCAATGCTGTCACAGTGTAATTGCAATATACGCATATATTCAAACTCCAAAGTTTGATTATAATATATTGTGATTGGCAGTATTTTTACAAAAAACCTATAGTAAAATCAGGGCTTTTAGACTCAAAATTTCATGATCTTTTAAATTAAATTACAATTAGTTTTCTAAATTGTGCTTAAAAATCGAATTTAGTTTTCTTCTCGATCCAAGTTATTTTCCATTTCAATAATACTTGTAATTGTTATTACATATTAAACTCACAAGGGTTTTTTATGCTATTTTCTCACGTAGAGAAATAATTGAACGTAAAACCAAACCAGATATGCCCAAATTAGAAGTAAGAAATTGTGCCGCTCTTAAAAGAGGCTCTTCTCCACGGAATCCTTCATCATAAATCATTTCAACAGAACCTTTGTTAGTTTCAACAAATGAAGTTATCAGAGAATAAACTCCCAATTTTTCATCAGTTCTTTCATTATAAAGACGCAATTCAACTTTAGAAATTGTAAAGCCATCTTGAACAAAGTTCCCAGAGGAGAGTAAAACCTCAACACCGTCGGGAGTTTTGTTTACTCGTTGTGGATCATACAGATCAACTATAATCATTTAGTTAGTACATGTCATTCCTACATAAGTAATGTTTGCCTGAAAATTTAGAATAATATACCATACATTAGAGAATTCTTGCACAAGCATTAATTATAGTAAAAAGTTATTTTCTAAAAGTGGACCCACACAAATTTCATGGTAAAGATATTCCTCACATAAAATTAGTTCCAAATATGACTATAGAAGATTTAGTCAATGTGTTTGAAAGTTCAGGATTTAATGGCAGAAAACTTGGAGAAGCAGCAAAACTTTATGCTAAAATGATCAAAGAGGATGCAACAATTTGTCTGGCAGTTGCTGGTGCAATGACACCAGTGGGATTTGGCGGTATAATTAAAACATTAATTGAGAGAGGATTTGTTGATTGGATTATTACAACAGGAGCTAACGTCTATCATGAAGATCATTTTGCATGGGGTTTACCTATAAAACAAGGAAGTACAGTTGTAGATGATACAAAATTGTATGAAAACGAAATTGTTAGGATTAGAGACGTATACATCAAATTTTATGAAACATTAGAAGCAGAAGATAAAATTGTTCAAAAAATGTTTGGAGATGATTTTACAGAAAAACCGTTTACTACTGCTCAATTTTGTAATTTGATGGGAAAGATGAGTAAAAAAAATTCAAAGTATCCTGAAAAGAGTTTCATTGTATCAGCATATGATTATGATGTTCCAGTTTACATTTCCACATTAAAAGATTCATCATTAGCATTGAATTTGGCAGTTCATAGACTACGAGATAAAATATACAACCTAGATTTTGTTAAAGAGATTATTGAACAAGCAGCAATTCTTTATAATTCAAAGAAATCAGGACTTTTGATATTAGGCGGAGGAGTTCCAAAGAACACAGCCCAACAAACAGGTCCATTATTAGACCAAATTCTAAGAAGGGATGATGGAGGACAAGACTACATTATTCAAATCACAGATGCACGTCCAGATACAGGAGGTTTGTCAGGAGCTACACAACAAGAAGGAAAAAGTTGGGGTAAAGTTCAAGATGCAAATCGTGGGATGGTAACAGTTTATACAGATGCAACAATTGCATTTCCAATTCTTGCATTATATGTTCTAAGTAATCAAAAAACAAGAAAACCAAAAAGACTTTACAAAGAATTGGACAAGATGTATGATAATTTAAAGAATGATTATATCAATAATCCAATAAATAAGGCAAAGAAACCAAAAAAGAAAAATTAAAACTTGTCATATCGAGCACGTTCAAGTTCCCGGTCTTCTTTAGATTCTTTTTTCCATTCTTTGTAGTGTTCTTTACAAAGAACTGATTTTTTGCCTGTAGAGTTTACTTGAAGCCCTGCTCTTTCAACTTTGGCGGTATTTAGAGAACGTGCACCATCTTGGTCACAGCCATCAACATTACATTTTGCACCTTTTGACACAACCCCCATATAATCAAGTGATCAAGATGTTATTTATATTTGAAAATAATTCGAATTTTTTTGAATTTTAGATAGATGTGTGATTCGAGAAGATGGTTCATCGTTTATAAGAGGAATATTTTTTTCTCAAACTATGGGTGGAGCAAAGAAACCAACAACTGCAAAGAAAGGAAAGGAATCAAATACCAAGGACTCTAAGAAAGGAAAAAAAGACAAAGGTGAAAGCGGTCCAAGGAAAGCAGAAATCACAGTTATGGTAAATGAACAACAAGCAATGAAAATTATTCAAAATTCCAAAGTAGTCACAATTCAAGATCTTGCAAGACAGACAGGAGTTAAAATTTCTGCAGCAAATGCATTTCTAATAGAATCTGCAAAGAAAGGTACAGTAAAAAGAGTTGGCGGTTATTCAGGACATCATTTGTATCAAGTAGTTTCTTCATAGATACGAAATACATCTCCAGATTTAATATCCTTTAATACATCAATATTATCACCCAACTTTCCGATGGGCGTCATAGTTTTTCCAGATACCACATCATTGATGAAAAAACAGATACTTCCTGATGAGGGTAAAAATGCAACATCACCTTTTTTAAATTCAGATCTTGCTCTCTCAATTCCAGAATCAATACTAGTTTCAAAATACAAAATACTTTGTCCTAACAAATGTGCATGTCCTTCTAATGGTAATGATCTCATTATAGTTCCAACAGTTCTTGGAGACAAATGACGTTTGAGATCACAAGAAATCTTTGCTTTTCCTTGAATTTCCAAAATTAGTTGTTTTCGTGAGACTGAAGATGTACTCAATTCGTACTTTAAAATGATTAGATTATATAACGTTTTAAGAAAATTTTGTTACTTGTCTAATACTGAAAAAACTGCATTGGTTGAAGTTCCAAACGATGAAGTTTTAGATACAGAGACAGAAGAAAATGCAGGACTGACCAAAGCACTAGAAACTTATCGAAAATTAATTGATAGAAAAGATCTAGTAGAACCATTAACTGAAAAAGAACAAGAAAATCTTGAAAAGAAAATCAAAGAAATCGAAGATAGAGATGTAATCGATAAAATAGTAGAGCATGAACCAGTAGAAATTCCATGTGAAAAAAACAAAATCACAATTGGACCACCAACACTAACAAGATTTGAAAAGGCAAGAATCATGGGTGCAAGAGCATTACAGTTGTCTCTAGGAGCACCACCATTTATTCCAATTCCAAAAAATGCAAGAATTTCATTGGATATTTCAATGGAAGAACTTGAACAGAGAGTGATTCCAATCACTATCAGAAGAGTACTTCCAAACGGAGATTATCAGAATATCCCAATTGACTATTTTGAAAAATGAATCATTGGTCGATAAAACTTAAAAGAACAAAAAATTGCTGATTGTTGAATAATGCTCATGGACGAGACAAGTGAACAATATGGTCAAGAGCAGACCAAAAAGTCTGAAAATGCCATAATAACTATTGGAAACGAACCAGTAATGCAATCAGCTATTGATGTTCTATCAATACTAGGAAGTACAAGTCAAATAATTCTCAAAGCAAGAGGAAATTCAATTCCAAATGCAGTAGCAGTTGCAAATATCATAACAGAAAAAATGCTAAAAGGAAATTCCAAAATTCAAAAAATTACCCTTGACACAGTAGAAGCTGCAGGTATTGGCAGTATGACATCAACTATTGAGATTATTTTAAATAAAATCTAGTAAACGCTTCCAGGTCCTTTAAGAAGCATGTTTTCACATTCTTTGCATACTTGTTCATCTATGTTTGATTCTAGATTGTGGTGAATTTCGCAAATTAGCAAACTAGATTTGATATAATTACAAAGGCCAATAAATTTTGAAAGATTAGATGGGGTGTATGCCATATCAGATGATAGACTGTCACTTAGTTCATTTATCATAATTGCAACTTGTTTTTCTGCTAAAAGTTTTGCAATCAAAGATGGATCACCTCTTGTTCCACGAATGTAATTGCTAACTGCTGCTTGAGTAACTCCAAGCATTTTAGAAATTTCATCTTCTCTAATATTATGATCTTCTGCAAGTTTTTTAGAAAGAATTGCTCGTAGTGCAGGAATTAGATTTTTAGATTCAATTTCAGCTGGGAGTAGCATTAATTTTCAATGACTCTATAATGAATTTAAAGTTTACAATGATAGATACAGTCATAGAAAAATCATTAGGCATAGCTATTTTAATTTCAAAACTATACGTCTGATATTGGATAAAGTTTCCAAAGAAATCTTTATGAAATTTTAGAAGAATCTTGTAATGCATGTAAATCAAATTTGATTTCATTATCTGGAGGATTAGATAGTTCTATTATAGCATATTTTCTAAAACAAAGAAAACCAAAAACTGTTGCAGTTATTGCTGAAGATTTTGTTTCAACAGATCTAACTTATTGTCAAATGGTTTCAAAAGAAATGCAATTACCTCTATCAATTTATCACGTTAAGACTGCCGCAATCCTTGAAGCAGTTGAAGATACAATTAAGATTTTAAAAAATTTCAACGATATTGAAATTCGCAATAATGTAGTGATGTATCTGGCAATAAAATGGGCAAAAGAAAATGATGAGAAAGCGATCATTACGGGGGATGGAGCTGACGAGTTATTTGCAGGGTATAGTTTTCTAATAAACAAACCAGAAGAAGAACTAGAAGCAGAGATTAAACGAGTTTGCTCGATAATGCATTTCCCAACACAAAAAATTGGGAAGGCATTAGGAATAAGCATTGAATCACCTTTTCTAAATGATGCAGTTGTAAAATTAGCTAAGGAAATTCCGGCAAATTTGAAAGTAAAAAATGAGAAAGAAAAAAGACATGGTAAATGGATTTTACGTAAGACATTTGAAAAATATATACCGCAACAAATTGCATGGAGAGAAAAATCAGCAATGCAAGATGGATCAGGAACTGCAGGACTGACAAATTTGTTTAATTCAGTAATCATGGAAGAAAAATTTGTTGAAAAAAAACTAATCACGGAGAAAGAAGATGGAGTAATTATTAGAAGTAGAGAATCAATGCATTATTATGAAATTTTTAAGAAACTATTTGGTTCTCCAGTTGATAACAATGCAAAAAATACTTGTCCCTATTGTAAACATGAAGTTAAAAACTCAAAATTTTGTAGAATGTGTGGGGCTTTTCCCATCTAAACATTATTTTTGTATTTACGAGGTTTTTTGACAAAGATTCGTCTGCATCCATTACAGCAAAAATAGAATTTTTTTCCATTATGATCATGTAGCAATGCTAAATCCTCATCAAGTTCAATTCCACAAACAGGATCTACTGGCACAAATTTTTCATATCTGAATTATATTTATAGATTCAGTTAGTATTTGATTTGTTTTTTGTTTTGTATACCTATAATAACAATAGTTTACACAGTTAATTCCTTGATCTGATGTTTCATTTTATGTGTGACATCTGATGTCATTTTTAAAATGTGTTCTATATCAGAAGGGGTTAAATCTTGATGACCTTGATTTGCAGATCTTTCAACTAAAGAACCAATTTCTTTGGTTAATTCTGCCATGGCTAAGTAATCAGAGTCAAATTTTTCGTTACATTCCATGTTAATGATTATGAATTTTGGTTATTAATTAAGAATATTATAAAGTCCCAAAAGTGGAAAGGGTGTTTAATTAGGAGTGAATAATTTCAAGAATTTTCTTTGGAAGAGAACTGTAATCAGTATCGGGCTCAGATACTACATACAAAATATCATCATTAATTATTGCACTAATTGCAAGAGCTCGTTCACGAGAGGCCATAGCAAAATTCACAGGACCAAGTTGTTTGTCAAATTCCTTTCTCATTTTTACACGTAATGCAAGTTCCATGAAAATCATTTCGTCATCTTTTTCACTTTCTAGAGGTTCAACATTATCTTTCATTCCTCCTGCAACTAAACGTCCTCGTTCATTAATCACCCCTACAAATCTGATTTTAGGATCAACAGACATTATAGAATCACAAATTTTTGTATAATCATAAATTTTGTCAGACAAATTACTCTTTCTTCCTATTGATTACTCGTTTAATATCTTTCTCCAAAATTATGAAGATAGTAATCTTATCAAGAAGTAAGTTTTTTGACTAGAATTAAAAATTCATCTTCAGGTATTGTAGGAATTTTCATAATTTCAAGATTTTCAGAGACGTGTTCAGTGGATTTCTGTCCAACCAATGGAGCCAAAACACCGGGAGATGAGCGTATAAATTGTAAAGCACGTAGTGATGGTTTTAGTTCACTGAAATCAGGAATAGCACCTGGTTGTAGTAAACGGCCTTGCATAAATGGAACACTAGTAAATACACCTATCCCTAATTTTACAGCTGCCTCTAAAACAGAAACGTTTTCAGTTCCAAGTAATTGAGTTTTACCAAGTAATGCTTGATCATAGTGCATGTTGAATGGTAATTGAATAAATCGAAATCCATGATTTTCTCCTCCAATTTTTTTTGCCATGTTAACTGTATCTTCAAGGGATAGATATTGAGAATTGTCATTTGAAACTCTAAAACATTCCCAAGTTGCCATCCCATAGAATTTAATTTTTCCTTCATCACGTTTTTGTTCATATAATTCAAAAACAGATTTTAGATTCTCTAAGAATTGTTCCTTAGAAACATCCTTGATTTGTCCTTCAACGGCATTATGAAGATACATCAAATCAACGCATTCCAAATCCAAATTTTTCAAACTACGATCTAATTGATCAGAAAGATAAGTTGGAGTCATACAATGATATCCAGAGGTGACATCGCCCTCTTTGATGATTCCTTTTTGAGTATATTCTTCTTTGACATATTCCCAAAAACCTAGCTTAACATCAGCATCATTTGTGACATATCCATTTTTTGTGCTAAGAAATATCTGATCACGGGAAATTTTTCCATCTTGAATCAATTCTGAAATAGCTTTTCCAACTGAACGCTCTGCTTTTTGAGATCGATAATTTATTGCAGTGTCTACAACATTGATTCCAGAAGTAATTGATTGCTTTACAGCATTAGTAACTAATTCATCGGTTTTAGCATCTGCATCACCAAGATATGTTCCAATGCCAACATTTGAAAGAGTTAGATTTTCAAATTCTTTAAAATTGGCTTGATTTACGCCTGAATTTTGGGCAAATTTTTTGGTGCCATCAGAAGTTGCAAAGCCCGAAATCATACAAATTCTCATAAATTGCTAAATTTATGTTCAGCGTAAGCTTTTCAATCCTAAACTAGTATTTTCCATTAACAGGAAGGTTGTTGAAGTGTAATATTCTTGGTTGTGTCTTTAGAAGATTTAACAATTATTGTGCCTCAAAAGGGAATTGTTGTTTTAGATTATTGTGTTTGAACAAGTGCGGTGTAAGAATCAATGAATTTTTTGACAGATTTTTTTGTGTCTGTAAAATTAACTGTAAACGCAAACAGCTTTTCCATATTTTGTGGTGTTCCAATTCCAATTAAATGAATTTTCTGTTTTTTTGCACGTTGTAATGCACTTAACAATTCTTTATCTGACACATCAGAACCTAATGATCTTCCATCAGATACTATGATCAAATATTTATGGGCTGAATTGGTATCATGATGTAGAATTTTTACACCCATGTCAACTGCATCAGATATTAATGACAACCCCGAACTTTTTAATCCTCCAATTCGTGCCTTGACTTTTTGGTCATATCTTTCTTTATGGTCTTTGACAATCAAAAATTTATTGTTAAAACTATACAATCCCCATTTGCCTCCATCTCGGTTTATGTGTTCTGCAGTTTCTCCTAAACAGATAATGAATTTTTTCATTTCTTCAAATCTCAATTTCATACTAGAGCTATTATCAAAAACAACTACCCAATTTTCGCTCTCTTTTCGTGGGATATCCTGCTCAAAACACTCAATTTCATCACGTTGACTTCCAACTCGTTGTATGGCAGAAGGCATATCCATTATACCGATCTGCTCAAATGCTGGAGAATCAACATAATGTGAGATTGTTCTGAGAGTGTTTCGTAATCGTTTTAAATCTGAAGCATTTGCATTAGTAATTCTCATAAATTCTCCAAAATTTTCAGGATTAATTTCAATTTCATCGAAATTTGAATTTCCACCATATTTTTTATAACGTTCTAATTGTTGCGCTTCCAAAAATGCTTCTCTTAACCAACTTTCATTCAAGTTATTGATCATACTTTCAAACTCAGGGTTTGGTGGAATTGCCATGTTAGGAATTCCTTTCTGATATTTTTTATAATAAGGTCGATCACAGTAAGGATAATTATTTTTTGGTAAAAGATGTTGATTTTTGTAAATTAAGTCAAGAAGGGGAGTGATTTGTTCCATAGTATAATTAGGCATTTTTAATAATGTTTTTGTAACTTTTTCTCTCCATATTTTTTTTGTATTTTCAATACCTGAATATTTAGAAAAAATTTCTCGTGAAAATTTTGAATTCTTTTGAATTTCATTATCATAGTAAGTATCATAAAGCATTTTTATCATCGTTATGTTTTGCCACATTTCATGATGATCGTTTTTGAGATATTCTTCTACTTTACCATCTTCAATAAAATTAATTGTTTTCCAACATTTTTCAAAGGCTTTGTCTTTTAACCAATATTCATACTGAGTATAATTCGAAAGACGCGCATGTGCCCCTGCATGATAAATGGTAGCTAAATACAAATTCCATATTGAATTATTGTATTCTTGATAATCGGAAAAAACATTTCCTTCAAGAAAATATTTTTCACTGATTGCTAGTGGACTGGGTATAGTGACTTTGATTTTTTTTCCATATTCAATTTTTGCATATTCAATTTTATTAGTTACGTAAAAATCTATATCATTATATGAAATTCCTACTACATTATCAAAAATAGATTTAGAATATTCAAATAACGTTTTTCTCATTCTTGTTCACCATGTAGGACAAAAAATAGTACGATGTAATAGATATGTGTATCATGTTAGTTTAATGTTAACGTATTAGTGGACTTAACGATGGTGTGTGTCAGAATAATTAATGACATTTTATTAAATAACCAAATGTGCCTAACAAGTATTCATTTGTCATAAATTAATATAACAATTGTAAACTAATGGTTTGTTTTTTAGTTTAGAACTCTAGGAAGAAGAGAGTTAGGTAATCCAAGTCGTAGAACATAATATTTAGGATAAATTAGTGTTATCGAAATTTATGTTTAAAGTGTCATAGCCCAATCAAAAAACTTGCAACAAATAGAACACCAGTAATTCTACTAAACATCAAAGTCGAGGACATGAACGGTACTAGATTATCAATAGAGTCGAAATTTTTCTGTAATCCTAATCCAGATTTTATCATCAAAGGAATACTAAGTAAAGTAATCAAGGAGATTAGAGGAAATAAATTTGTAGACACACCAACTATTATTGCAAAATATGATATCAGTGGAAAAATCCAAAACAGTTTAGCAGCTTTTTGTTTTCCAACTGCAATAACTAAAGACTTTCTGCCTTTAGACTTGTCAGCATCATGATCAGGGAATGATGCAATAAACAGAACTAAGGAAGATAAAACCCCAATAACAATCCCTCCAAGAATTGATTCGATAGTAATTTCTCCTGATTGAATATAATATGTGCCAATAACAATCATGGAACCTTTTACTGCAACAAAAAATTCACCTAAACCAGAATCAACAATTTTTGTTGAATAAAAATAGATAGATAAAATTGCAAATCCCAAGATTATTCCAACAATAATTCCATCTGTAATTACAAAATAACCTCCAATTACAGAACCAATAATTAAAAATGCAACCCCTGCACGATACACAGAAGATGGTTTGAGTAATCCTTCTGGCAATACGCCAGTGCCACCACTCATCTTAGTTCGTTTAGTTTTTGTATCAATTCCTCTTTTAAAATCCCAAAAATCATTTAGCAAATCTACACTTGCATGAAGTGCCATCACTCCAGCAAATATTAAAATTGCATCAAGTAGATCTATCGAAGAGTTTTGCCACCAGTTAAGTGATAATCCAAGAGAAACTGCAATCACAGATGCAAGAAGAAACCGGACTCTAATTACACGAAGCCAGACTGAAAGCATCAAAAATAGTATCAATTTTTCAGTATAATATTCATGAGTTTTGAATTCAGACTAGTGTTTATATCAAAATTAAGCAGATTTGGAATGTGATTATAGGAAAAATCGATAAAAATGAAAAACGCGTAAAATTTGTTCTAGACATACATTGTACAGATTGTGGCAAAAAAGTTCCAGGAGGGATGCAAACTTCAGAAAAATTCTATGGAACTGAACTGTTTAAAAAAGAATTAGAACTGTTTAAGGAAAATTATCTTTGTGGTATTTGTAGAGATATGAAAAGAGTAAATAAAAACTAAATCTCCTCTTCTTCTTCCCAATCTTCTTCAATATCAGATTTGGATTTCTTTAAGAACATGAATACTACAACTCCCACCATCAAAATTCCACCAATTACAATATAGACTATCCATTCAGGTAATTCTAAATCAATTGAATCAAATACTTTTTCTGGAGCATTAACATTTACAGTAAATGTATCCACACCATCTGCATATCCTTCAGCAGTTGCAATAATATCAAAAGAGATGTTTGGTCCTTCAAACGCAGTTAAACTAACAGTTGCACTACCATCAGAACTTGTTCTTACAACATCTGGAGTTATCAGTGCAGTATCATCAGTGACTATTTTTATCGATACACCTGAAACAGAATCTGCATTTTCATCATCAACAAACAATTTAAATTCAATTGGTTCATCTACAGGAATTTCTTCAGATAGACCTCCAGTAAAAATTTGTAATTGGGTTTGAGATGAAGCAGTATTGATGACTATAGAAGTGCCATTAACACCTTTAGCACTTGCAGAAATTATTGCATCACCAATGGAACCAGTGGTTTTAATTAGAAATGTAGTATATGAAGTACCCGTAGGGATTACTGCATCATCAATTATCTGAACAACACTATCTTTAGAAGATACAATTTTTGATTTTACATCAAATTTTGGAATTACAGGATTTCCTTGTAAATCTACTAATTGAATTACTCCAAAATTATCTGGGTGATTTGCATTAATTTTACCAATGGGTAGAATAACTTGCATTTGTGATGTTGGTTGAGTGGTGAAAGTTGTGGTTCCTTCTAAATCCAAATCAGCATTTTCACCAATAGGTTCCACAGTTAAAATTATTCTTGTTTCTGCTGTAGACGTATCAAAAGAATCACTACGTAATTGTGCAAAAGCAAAAGTAGTGTCTTTGTTAATTTCTATTAATCCGTTAGTTGGAGTAATCAAGTATTTTTCACTTTCTGTCATTACTTTTGGTCGTTTATTTCCATCAAGTGCAATTAAGAAAACATCAAAAAAGCCATCACGATCAAATACTAAACTGTCCTTACCAGTAGGTGAAAATATTCGTACTTCTTTTTGTTCTAATGTATTAACAATATTAGTCATAAACGAACCAGTACCCACCCCATTTACAGATGCAGAAATTATAACAGGTCCCGTCTTTTGTCCAGTTGTAACCTTTGCAGTACCAAAAGAGTAAGAAGATAGAATTTTGCCCTCATCAGAAATGCTAGCTAAACCATCATCACTAGAAATCACATTAATTTGTTGAACATAACCATCACTGTATCGATTTTCTTTGGATTGCATTGGATAGAGTTCCCCTTCACTTAAACAATCAACAGAATACAAAAATATTTTTTCAGAATCTAACTCAGTGTTATGTGTAATGTCATCATCTCTGTTCTCAATATACTCTTCATCAGTTTGCTCAGCGCAGTTAGGATGAATAGAAACAGTACTACCATCTGAACGGGTACCATCATCATCTTCATCATCTTCAATTATTGATAATTGATAAGTAAAAAATGCTGAAGAGTTACTAGGAATATTTTCAAGCCCAAACACACCTACAGTGTGTTCATAATCCTTTACATCAAAACCAAAATCAAATACATTATTCATGGATTTTTTAATATTGTTTATTCCCTCTATAGAAGTACCAACAGTTTGAAAAGTATCCGTGGCAGTTCCATAACCTGCAGAAGTTACTCCAATTAAAATATTATTTGCAAGTATGTTTTGTAAACTGAATTTTTCTTGAAGTAAATATCCAAATTGTCCTCGTTCTATCATAGGTTTTTCAGATTTTCCAATTTGAGATAGAGTCTCACCAATAGGATATTGCTCACTAGAGAAAAATTCTAACGGAATATCGTTAGGAGTTTTTGTGGGATTTCCTTCAGAATCAACTACACTTACAAAAATATTCAACTTTCGGTCAATTTCTGCAGGAATTAATTTAGGGAATATAGAAAGTTTTAATGCAGTTGGTAAGGTAGATGAGATTTTTATGCTCTTTGCAACATCTAATCCAGATTCCTCATGAATTACTCGCAAGAAGGTATTTCCTATTTTTTCATGGGCAGAAAGAATCCCCCATGCATAGTAAGTTCCTTCTTTAATGATTAATGTTTTTGAATTTGGAGATGCAAGAAATTTTTCATGTTCAAGCAAAATTTCAATATCATTAGGTGCACGAACTATAATGCCATCAGATGTTTTTAGATAAACAGAGAATGGCATTTCAGAATTTACATGCATTTCAGTAGTAGGTAAATTTAATTCCAAAATCAAATCATCTGGAAGATATGTTTCATCAGTTCCTATCTCAATTTTTTGGAATGATGTTTTTCCATTAAGACTAGCAGAAATCAGTGTCGTGCCAGATTTCTCACCAGTCTTCACAGAAAAAGATGCAAATTCTTCATTTGCCTTTAAGGTGATTTTTTCTGGTACAGATGCGATTAATGGATCATCAGAGTTTAGACTGATTGAAACATCGTAAGAGGAAGTAATAGGGACTCCTTGTTTACTTAGAACGTAAAGATATCCTACTTGATGTTCTGCTACTCCACTTCCTAGATGAGATGGGGAAATAGCTAGTTTTATAGAATAATCAGATAAGGCTTCCAAATTTTGTGCAGATGTAGATTGTAAATTTCCTGCAACTAATAGAGTTATAGCGAGTAAGATGATTGTTGGTTTTTTTGTGTTCATTTTTTCTCCATTTTTTTATTTTTTACTCCGTTTTTTTTTCATAAAAAGGAAAAAAGGGTGGAGTTATCCACTTTGTTGTCCAGCAATTACAGTTCCTACGAAGACTGCACCGTTTGCAGTTGTCAATTTCATCTGTGTGTCTCTACCTTGTTTGATGTTTTCATCAAGTTGTAGAATTATTGACACTTGTTGGCCAGGTTGAATTTCTGCAGATGTTGCTGACAAGATTGTAGCAGGTCCTCTTGTAAGAATTTGAAAGCTGCCTGTTGTTGGGCCAGTAGCATTGTAGTTGTATACAGTACCACCGAATCTTACCTCACTGAGTGTAAGTTTTTGTACACTGTTACTTTGTACATAGATTGATACATTTTCATCTACTACCAGACCATTTCCTGGACTATTTCCTGCTGCAAATGTGCTACCATCATGATTTAAGATAGTAGTACCATCAGTTGCATCATAGCCAGTGAATTTTAGTGATTCAATTTGTGGAGCACCACTAATTTGTGCGGAACTAAAGAATCCTTGTGAGAACACAAAGACAATACTTCCACCAACGACTGCGATTGCTACTAAAAGAAGTGTTGCAATAACTGGAGCAACTGCTCTTCTTGAAGTCAATTTTGACTGTTGTTTTGTCATTTCTGAATTTATGAAAACCAGAAGAGATGTTAAAGGAGATTGTGTTCAAAATGCACTACAAATCAACACAATGTGCGTGTGTTGCACTAAATGAACAATAATCTAGCCGTCAACTTGAAGAATTATTTCTGCCAATGGGCCAATAGAAAATCCATTTGAGGTAACTCCTTGGGCTAAGATATACATAACATAAAGTTGATCCTCCCCTACTACAGGAGCACGTGCCTCAAATGTAATAGTGCCAGCATCATAGATTGCATCACCATAGGGATCACTGGTGATTCCAACTATCTGATGTGAACCATCACCAAATGGTGTGATTTCTGGCTCACCATCGAAGTGAGACCAAGCTATAACATCAACATCTGTCCATTGTTTTGGAACATTAATGATTAATTGCGCACCAGGATTTATCCAGGTGCCATCATCTAAATCCATGTCTGCCAAAGCAACGCTAAAAGTTTCAAGACTATTTGAGGGAATTCCTGTTCTAATAGTTTGAATGTCACCACTGACTCTAGGATTTAAAATATCATCTGTCAAATACACATTAACTATTGAATTTGGATCTTCAGACATGGTAGATTGATATCCAGATTTACCAAATGAACCAGACGTTGTAAAAACAGAGCCTTGAACAATAATTGATTCCAAACCAGAGTTTGCAGAGGGGGATCCAGGTCGAACTTTTGTCAGAAATGATGCGGTAGAATTAGCTGGAATGATAATTGGCGTAGATGATTTCCACATGAGGGCATTTTCAGAAGGACAAGACCAATTACTATCAGGACCTAATACAGGAGATACTGGATTAAAATTACATGGAGCTCCAGGTCCTCCTCCCTTAAAGAAAAGTCTGTCATTATTGTTTCCACCAGGTGCAAAAGCAGTTATTATTACTTTACTTATTTGCATAGGAGCATTAATTGGATTTATAATATTCATGCCCCAAAGTGCTTCTGTATCTCCAGATTCACCTTGAGATGAAGGAATAATAAAAAACAGTTGTGGTCTTGCAAACAAGTCATCATTAACAATATCAGGAACTCCACCAGGGCCCCCATCAGTAGGTAACCTCAAGATACTTACATCAGAAGCAACATTACTTGATACATCACCAGGACTTTCATAATCACCTTTTGCAAAAGTTGAAAAAGTTAGATCGTCTCCACTATTTCCAGTTACCTGATAGTCCCAAGAAAACATTACAGATTCACCTCTATTCAAATTAACTGAAGAGGGGGTATGTGGTGTTGAAGCAATGACTGAACCAGTTCCACCAACAGAAAGTGATTCAGGTTTAACATTTTGAATGTATTCAAAACCAGAATTTGTCACAATCATTGCAACAGTGACATTTTGACCAATTATTACATCAGGTGCGTCAGTAATTAATTCTGCCCGCAACCCATTTGAAGGGCCAGCAGATGTATTAAAATCAATAGTTTTTATCGAGCCTAATGCAGAAATTACTTTGATATCATATGTATCAGGTGTCATTGCAAGCGCTTGATGGAAAAGAACATTGGATACTAAACCAGAAGGGACAAAAGCGTCATCATAAGTTACGGCATATCTAGTTGCTGGTTCATCAGATAATGTTTTATTTACAATCCAAATACTTGAAATTTCAACAGGATTTTGACCTTGATTACTTACAGTAACATTTAGAAGATTACCTCCATATGTATAGGCTGAAACTCCAAATTGTTCTTGTTGTTTTTTTATTTCAATATCTGAAACAATTCTTTGTGTAGTTACAATATCTGTTTGAGCATCTAAAGCCAAACTCAATACTGAGAAACCTGCAATCATCAATATGGTAAAGAATAATGCACCCACAATAGAAGACAAGCCACGTCGGTTTTGTGACCGAAGTGTTGATCTTTTAAGATTTATCGTGCATCACCACTAACAAGCATAAATTCTATTGGTTGCATTCCTCCAGTATCTAACAAAATACGGATTCCTGTATTGAGGAGGATATCTGAATCATTAGGACCTAATTTGATTAAGAGGTTAACTGTTTGACCACTTTGAATTTGGGAGTTTTCATTTTGTATAATTGGCGTACTGCCTACAGGCAATATCGAAAACATTCCATCTATGGGATATTTTCCAGTAGCACCAGCATTTGTAGAAGCATCTAATTGAATGCCAGATGTAGTTGAATCCCATGAATGAACTACATTATTAATTGCGATATCTTCAAGAAATATAGAATTAATTCCGTTATTTCGGATTTGCATTACAATAAATTCAGTTCCTCCACTTTCAGGAATAGAATTAGGTGTCACACTACAAGTGACACCACAAAGAAAGGAATTAATGAGAATCTCATTATCAATATCTGCTAGATTTAGAAGAGACAAGGAATCTCTCGTATCATATGCAAGAAGTGCAACATTTCGAGATGATGACTCTAATGAAGATGCAGTAGAAAGATGTCCAGAGACAAACCCATCATTTACAAAGTAAGTTAGGGTAGTGGCGCCGCCTACAGTTAGCCCCATTAACAACATTGTACTGATTATCTCAGCTACTGCACGTCTTTTCTTTAAGCGTGAATGCTTTTCCTTTTCAGAAATTTTATTTGACATTATTTTGGATTTCATTTTCATTTAATTATTATACGGACTAACGACAGTTGTGAAGAAGTTTCCCCTGGTTGTGGTCAAAGAGATTCTGTATTCAGAATCAAAATAGTCGGCATCATCCCAAGTAGCTGAAATAGGAGTCAGTAGATCATTTAAGGTAATCTTTTGATAATCTTTAATTGGAATGGATTGATTTACCTCAACCCAATTTGCAATAATTTCTTGAGTATCAATTTTTAGAATGGTGATAGTAGAAATGGTGGTTTCAATTGTTCCAATATTGACCAAATTTATTGCAATATTATCAGTATTAGGTTCAAACCTAACATGTTCAAATAATAAATCTTCACGATGTATCTGATTTTTAGATTTTTCATGATAAGAAAGATCATATGTAAATGCGCTAATTTCATTCATCCCATTAAACAAAATCACTGAACCTACAGAAGTTACAACGCCCAAAATTACAATACTTCCCATTATCTGGCTTACAGCACGACGATTTTTTATAGGGAGTTTAGATGAGACATTTCTCACGTTTTACCACCAATATTTGCATGTAACTCAGATACCAATGAATCAAATGTAGATATTTTCCCTCTAGGTGCATTTTTTGAATACCATTCAGAAACAAATTCTTCAACACGAGAAATGATTTGAGAAAAATCTGATTTGGAAATTAAATTAATTCCATAATGTTTGGCAAGATTTTCCACACCATCATTGATATCAGAAATAGTCACAAGTAACGTATTAGTTGGATTAATGTCTAATTTTGGAACCAAAATAGAGTTCATATCAGATTGATCAATGCCGGTAGGTTGATTTTTTATAAAAATTAGAATAGATTCATTTGTTGTTTCACTCTTTCCATAAATTGGAATTTCATGAACATTGCCACTTTTTCCTTTGATAGAAACATTGAGTTTGGCAGTAAAATTAAATCCTTGCAATAATTTTAACAATTCATCTTTTATTTGACTGATATCAGAATTTATTGAGATTTCTGAGTTTTTTAGTTTATAACTAAATGTTGTAACAAATTGTCCGGAATTAGTATCAAAATCATGTTCATGTTTTCTACAATGTAATTTAATTACAGCATTATCAAATTTTTCAGAACAATCAGAACATTGATACCACATTGCAGGAACACGTATTTCTTTTTCAAAATTTTTGATTGGTTTCTTACATGATGGGCAATTTGAATTGTTTTGATCTGAAAAATCAAAATTAGTACTTTCAGTAATATATCCACATTTCTTATGTTCAAAGAGATTTAGTTTTTCAACATTCATTGAATGACAGCTTGGACAATAGAGACGAATGCTGGATGAAAAAGTATCAGGATGAATGGGGCAAACAATTAATTTCTCATAAATTTTTTGTTCTAAAATTCCATCAGTCACTAAACCATCAAGATATTCAATATTATCCTGAACCTCACCTACTTTTGATAGGAGAGGATAGAATACATGACCCTCATTGTAATCTACAAATGGTTTTATTGTTCTATCTTCAAGTTTCTGAACTTCTTGAATTAATCGTAAAGATTTACTAGTTGATGGTTTTGGTAAATCGGATTCAGGCATCAAAATTGGTTCTTCAATTGGTTCTTCAATTGGTTCTTCAATTGGTTCTTCAATTGGTTCTTCAATTGGTTCTTCAATTGGTTCTTCAATTGGTTCTTCAATTGGTTCTTCGACTGCAAAAGTAATTATTTCAGGCGTACTTGAATGATTTTTAAAAATTGAAGATATGCTCTCTAAACCAGTTAATTTATTCTCAGATTTTATCTCTAATTTAACATCATCATACATAGTTTTTTTTCTAAACATCATAATAACGCCTCATATGACAAGAACATATCACTCACCATGGTGATTCTCTTTGCTAAGAGAAGAGTAAGAATAAGATGTTGTTCATTTGGACGAACAAGCGTTAAAACGCATTACAGGTTCATGTTAATCTAAAATTGAGACTAAAGATATTAAAAGATAAATTATCAGTGTTACAAAAATTTCAGATACAAAACAAGAATATTCTCAAACCAAAAAAAAATACTAAAACAATTTCAGAAAAAGTAGAATCCACAACAAAGATTCCTCAATTCATGACCCTGTCAAAATTAGACTGGGATAACAACGAAATTCATGCAGGAATAATCAAAGATCCCACAGCCAAAGGAGGATTACGATATCAAGTAATTGAACCAGTTCTCTCAGATAGAGATCAAAAAGCATTTGAAATTATAAAGAAACTACTCATAACAGAACTTTCAATTTCATTAACTGAAATAAAATCAAAAAAAGACGCTGAACGCAGACTAAAAAAGAAAATTGCATCAATGATAAAAAAATACAGATTAAAGATTCCTCCCAAAAATATTGAAAAAATTAATTATTTTGCAGTTCGTGATTTTGTACATCTTGGTAGAATAGAACCATTAATGAGAGACCATATGATTGAAGAAATTAGTTGTGATGGAACTAACATTCCAATATACATATGGCACAGAGAACTCGAATCAATGCCAACAAATATCCTTTTTGAAAACGATGTTGAATTAAACAACTTTGCAAGAAAAATGGCATACATTTGTGGAAAACATGTCTCCATGGCAGACCCCATTATTGATGCATCGCTTCCAAACGGAAGTAGAATCAAATTTAACACTAGGTCACGAAATTACCAAACGAGGTAGTACATTTACAATTAGAAGATTTAGAGCAGACCCAATTACAATTATTGATTTAATAAAATTTGGAACAATTTCAGTCGATATTGCAGCCTACATGTGGTTTTTAGTTGAAAAAAGAACAACCATGCTTGTTGCAGGAGGTACTGCAAGTGGAAAGACAACTGCACTTAATGCATTAGCCTCATTTATCAGACCAGGTCAGAAAGTAGTCAGCATAGAAGATACTCAGGAGTTAAATCTACCTCATGAAAACTGGATTCCAGCAGTTTCAAGACAAAACTTTACTGATACTCAAGTTGGTGAAATTACTCAGTTTGATCTTTTAAGAGCAGCCCTAAGACAAAGACCAGACATAATCATTGTTGGAGAAACCAGGGGAAGAGAAGCATTCACGCTATTTCAAGCAATGGCTACAGGTCACGGAGGATTCTCATCTATTCACGCTGATTCTGTTGATGCAACACTTACAAGATTAACATCAACACCAATGGATGTTCCAAAAGCACTGATCTCAAATAGTTTGGATATAATCACTCTCCAATTAAAAATTAGAGTAGGAGACAAATCAGTTAGAAGAGTAATTCAAGTTTCAGAAATTGACGGAATAGATGAAAACACAGGACAAATAAAAACTCACGAGATTTTCAAATGGAATCCAAAAACAGATACTCATGATTATTTGGGAGATAGTGTTGTCTTTAAGAAAATCAAAGAAAGAGAAGGAGATACAGATGAGCAAATAAATTATGAATTAACAAAAAGAAGGTTAGCACTAGAATGGATGGTAAAAAATGACATTCGTGATCTTAAAGAAGTCTCTAAAAATATAATGGACTATTATGCAGATCCTGAAAGATTCTACGAAAGAAAGAGACTAGAGGTGTAATTATGAAATTAACTGGGACTAAACAAAAAAAGAAAATAAAAGAAGAATCAGTAGGCCAGATACATGTGTTTAGCTACAAACTGCTAAATGAGCATGTTAAATTTATGCATCCAAAATTAAGTTCATTAGAAAAATCAATCAAGCAAGCAATGATGCCAATTCCATTTGAGGTTTATGTCTCAAGCATGGTTTTCTTTAGTATGATTGCAGGAGTATGTGGAGCAATCATGGGAGTTGTTGCAATACAATTCATCAATATCCAGCCTGCAAGTGTGGGATTTTTGCTTCCACTAATTTCAGGATTAATGCTTTTTGGAATGACATTTGGGTTGTTACAAATTATTCCAGCATTCAGAGTGAAAAATAGAGCTGCAAAACTTTCTGAAGAAATACCACATTTTATTGGATACATGTCAACATTAGCTACTAGTGGTCTTACGTTAGAAGGAATTTTCAAGGCAATAGCAAAAGAAGAAACAGACGAAGACATTGTAAAGGATGCAAGATTCGTTGTAAGAAATATAGAAATTTTGGGAATGGATTTAATCACTGCCATTAAAGATTTGATTCACAGAACACCAGTAGGACCATATTCAGAATTATTAGATGGTGCAATTATCACGGTTTTAACAGGTGGAAATCTTAAAGAATACTTTAACGCAACTGCAAGAGTTCAATTGGAAGAAAAAAAGATGCTTTTGCAAAAAACTACTGAATCTCTAGGAAGTGTTGCTGAAATTTACACAATCTTGTTAATCGTATTTCCATTACTTGCAGTAATAATGCTATCAATTATGGGAATAATGAGTCCAAGTCTTGGAGGATTTGATTTGTTAACGTTGATGAACATTCTAACTTTTGGCGTAATTCCGCTTAGTGGTGTATTGATGTTAATCATGATGGATACAATGGTTCCAAAGAGGTAAAAAAATGCAGAGAACAGAAAGAAAACAAAATAGAAAGCAAGGAAAAGAACTAGAACCAACACAGTCAATATTAAAAAATAATTTTCTAAAAACAGTGTCATTTTCTCTTATTGCATCAATAAGCGTTCTTTCAATGAGTTTCTATTTTTCAGAATATTCAGATTCCACAACAATTAGAGATGTAGGGATTAATCTTTGGAATACTAGTTGGAATCATACCATTGACCATACATCAATTAAAACAAGTTCAACGAAGAGACAATATAGATAGGAACATGCCTATGTTTTTGCTTGCGTTATTAAGTTCAGTTCAAAGTGGAGCTAATTTGATAAAAGCCATAGAGCAAGCTGCAGAAAGAAATCTCGGAGCATTGACTCCAGAATTAAAGAATCTTAAAGCAAACATTAGTTGGGGGAACTCCAATGGAGGAAGCATTTGAGAATTTTGCGGAGAGGACAGGGACTAGAGTATCTAGACGTGTCACAGTATTATTAGAAATGGCAATGAAAATTGGAGGAGATGTAACTGAAAACCTGGAGATGATTCAAAAACATGTATCTGAGATGCAAAATATTGAGAAGGGTAGAAAATCAGCTCTTCAACCATACACATACACCATCTGGATTTCATATGGAGTATTTTTAGCAGTTGCAGTTTTACTAACTACAAGCTTTTTTTCTGAAATGGAAAAAGTTCAGGAAGGATTAATTGCTTCAGGTAGTGGAACTGATGGATTATTTGGTTCTATGGCAAACATGGATATTGGCGCAATGGAATCGGCATTATTTAACATGGCAATTATTGAAGCAGTTTTTGGGGGGCTGGCGGCAGGAAAGATTGGTTCCGGATCTTATGTTGCAGGAACAAAACATGTAGTTGGAATGATTGTAATTGCAGTCATTGCATTCAATCTCCCCATGTAATTGTCAATTTAGACAATTTTTTAATCAAATTGTTTGAAATGAATCGTAAATATGAGCCTAATAAGGAAATAGTGATGAGAATATGTCATTATAAAATATTACAAATTTTTTTTGTTTGTAATTTCAAATACATCCAGATCCTTTAGTTCTAAGCGATCTTCTACTTTAGTAGTATGGGTATAACACATTATGGGATACTAAGTAATTCTTCGGAAATACTAAATGCCATCAAACAAAATAAGCTTGGATTAGAGAGGATGAAAAAATAAAATGATGTCATATCAAGATCAAACAAGTGGCATAGCAGCAGAACTTGAAGAGATTTTAGGTCTGGATGAATTAGAAGCTAAAGTTTATCTTAATTTACTTAGAATAGGACCAATCACTGCAAGTGCACTTGCAAAAGAACTTGACATAGATAGAGCAAGAATGTACAGAACTGTAGATAAACTAGTAAGCAGAAATATTATTTCAACAACATTATCTAGCCCTAAATTATGTATTGCAGCAGATCCTCACGATGCATTAAAGATTGCATTAGGTAAAAAAGAAGATGAGGTAAATAAAATTAAAAAATCAGGTGAAGCAATAATGGATAAAATTAATAATGAAATTACAACAAATCAAGTTAGTACCATTCCTACATTTAGAGTAGTTCAAGGACGTCAAAATATCTATGCAGACATTGCACAATTAATAGAAAATACAACTGATGTGATCTATATTGCAACAACATTAGATGATGTTTCAAGAATGTATCACAGTACAATTCCAGAAAAAATTACTATTTGTGAAAAGAATGGTGGTAAAGTAAGATTGTTAGTAGATATGGATGATCCTAAATTAGCACCATTTGTTAAGAGATTCAATGCTACTGAAACTAGAGTTGGTAAACTTCCATCAAGAGGAAGAATGATAGTACAAAAAGACAAAAAAATGATAATGTCTGATTCTGCAACATCATTCCATCATTCAGGTTCTGATTCTGACTTTTCATTATGTACAAATTCTATGGAAATGGTAGAGAATATCTTTACTTTGTGCTCATTTTTGTGGGATTCATCAAAAACGTTCAAAACCATAAATGTTAAAAATTATGTTA
>PVMK01125301.1_pt1 | contig 23722 bp, 25 predicted proteins | sample 1853481 | NCBI WGS metagenome assembly PVMK01 (sample SAMN08533507, study PRJNA380276) | Marine sediment metagenome, whole genome shotgun sequencing project. | reverse complement strand
TATTATGGGAATGGATTTGATTACGGCAGTTACTGATCTGATTCACAGAACGCCGACAGGCCCATATTCAGAACTATTGGAAGGGGCAATCATTACAGCACAATCTGGGGGAGACCTAAAACAGTACTTTAATGCAACAGCCAAAGTCCAGTTAGAAGAAAAAAAGATGCTCATGGCAAGAACTACAGAGTCACTTGGGGCAGTAGCAGAAATTTACACTATTCTTTTGATTGTATTTCCATTACTTGCAGTAATCATGCTCTCAATTATGGGAATAATGAGTCCAAGCCTAGGTGGTTTTGATTTAGTAACTTTGATTAATATTCTAACTTTTGCCATCATACCCCTTTGTGGAGTGATGATGCTTGTAATGATGGATACGATGGTTCCAAAGAGGTAAAAAAAAATGGCACAAGAAAAAAAATCAAAAAGACCAAAAGAATCACCAAGCTATATTCCTAGAGGACTTGAACCTAGTAAATCAATTTTAGAGAATAAATTGCTCAGGCTAGTAGCTTTTTCTGTTATTGGTGCAGTGAGTGTCATCTTAGTTACCCAACAAATAGGATCAATGTCAGAATCATCATCGATTGCAGAGATTGGATTAATCTTTGGAGTCATTACTGGAATTGTTCCATTAACTTTGCACCAGTTAAAGGAGGTTCAACGAAAAGATAGCGTTGATAAACATATGCCGGTTTTCCTTTTGGCACTGTTAAGCTCTGTTCAAAGTGGGACTAATCTTATCAAAGCAATAGAGCAGTCTGCAAGTAGAAATCTTGGAGCATTAACACCACCATTAAAAAATCTAAGGGCAAACATGAGCTGGGGAATGCCGCAGGATGAGGCTTTTGCTCATTTCTCAGACGCTACAGGAACCAGAATTTCAAAACGTGTAACCGTACTTTTAGAAATGGCACTAAAGATTGGAGGGGATATTGCCGAGAATTTGGAGATGATTCAAAAACATGTTTCAGAGATGCAGAACATTGAGAAAAGTAGAAAAGCTCAATTGGCCCCATACACATATACAATTTACATTTCTTATGCAGTGTTTTTGGCAGTGGCAATTTTGTTGATTACTAGCTTTTTCACAGAAATTGAAAAAGTCCAAATCAGTTTAATTGAGCAAGGAAACTCAGGTAGTGGGGGATTATTTGGTTCCTTAGCAGATATGGATATAGGTTTGATGGAAAATGCCTTGTTCAACATGGCAATTATTGAGGCGATTTTTGGAGGTTTAGCGGCGGGGAAGATTGGTGCCGGATCTTATGTTGCAGGAATTAAACATGTTGTCGCTATGATTGTGATTGCAGTTATTGCATTTAGTTTAACTTAGGCTGAATATTCCTGAAATCCTTTTAAAAATAATATTTTCTAGGCATGTTTTGTCAGTAACAAAATGATACACACAGATCCTTTTGTTCTCAAATTAAATCAATATAACATGAAAACGATGACTGCAAAGCAGACAAATCAATTCAAAATTGATGAATTATGCCTAGCCACAAAAACCCTGCATGAAATTAATTCTGGAGGAATACTAAATTGATGTCATCTCAAGAACAAGTCGAACAACTTGCAGCAGAATTAAAAGAAACTCTGGACCTTGAGGAATTAGAATCAAAAATTTATTTGAGTCTTTTAAGAACAGGTCCAATTACTGCAAGTGCATTAGCCAAAGATCAGAATATCGATAGAGCAAGAATGTATAGAACTGTAGACAAACTAGTTGATAGAAATATCATTTCAACTACACTTTCTAGTCCAAAATTATGTATTGCTGTAGAACCAGAAAAAGCATTAAAGATAGAACTTGAGAGAAAATAAGAATAAATTAAAAGAATAAGAAAATCAGGAGAGATAGTTGTTGAAAAAATTAATAGCGAAATTACCACAACCCAAGGAACGAATATTCCTACCCTTAGAATAATTCAAGGTAGAGCTAACATTTATTCTGACATTGCCCAATTAATTGAAAGTTGTACAGAGACAGTATACATTGCAACAACACTTGAGGATATCTCAAAGATGTATCACAGTATGATACCAGAAAAAATTAAAGCGTGTGAGAAGAGAGGAGGTAAAGTTATGCTTTTAGTTGAAGTAGATGATATCGAAATGATTTCATTTGTAAAACGATTCAATGCAACTGAAACTAGAGTGTGTAAACTTCCATCAAAGGGAAGAATAGCAGTTTTAAAAGACAAACAAATGATAATGTCTGATTCCAGTCAAACATCTTCAAATTCAGAGACTGATTTTTCATTATCAACAAACGCAAAAGATATGATAAACAATCTCGATAATCTCTGTAGATTGCTATGGAAAACTGCCAAGCCACTAGAAACTGTTATGGCAAAAAAGAGCAAAAAAAAGTAAATTATCACACTAGAGATTCGTCACTAACATCAACTGGTTTTCTTCCAGTATAACCAGATTCTTTTTCATGCCAAAATTTAATTTCTGTTTCACCATACTTCCAACACAGCCAAACATCCTCATCAAATCTTTTTGAAGGAAAATCAAGAAGCCCTTGGTCTATACTTTTGATTACAACCCCAGTTTTTTCCAAATTTTCTGAGGCTGTATAAAATTGAGTGATGGCAGCATTGAGTTTTTGTTTTAAGGGGATATACTCATCAAAGCGGTTTGTAGTAGATAGGATCATTTGTAATTGTTGTTCTAATTTTGAGATTTCATTCTTTTTTTCCAAGGCAGTTTCAAATTTTTTAATCACATCTGGTAAGACCAGATTAGCATCTTTGGTGGTAAAATAAAACATATTTCGACAATAAATCTAGTGATTAAAAATCTTGGGTGCCAATGTTGGTATGAGTGATAAATAATGAATTCTATTTATTCAAAAAAAGAAGAGTCTTGGTTATTATAATGGCAAAATTAGGTGGAATTATGTCAGAAGATCGAAAAATGTATCCTATCAAGTGCAGCGATTGTGGCACAGACTCAGAGGTACCTTTTGAACCAAAACCAGACAGACCAGTGTATTGTAAAGAATGCTTACCAAAACATCGTTCTGGTGGAAAAAGCTTTTAGATCAGAATAGTTTAAAGTTTTTTAATCAAATAGGTATTTCTGCCTTTTTTTTATTTTATTAATTTTGAAAAAATAATTTGAAGACAATTAATAAGGTTTAGTTAAAGCCAAGTATTTTTTCTACTTCTTCTCGGTGTTCTGAGCAATACAATCCACAGTCTCTACATTCAGGACACTTTAGATACTTGTAAAAATCTATCATTTAATAATCATTCTTCAATAATTACTTTAAGACTTTGCTATCAAATCATAGTTGATTATCTGGTTTCTTTTAACTAGGTAACACTTGTCTTTTCTCAATCCTTATCCTTCCCAAAAAATAATTTATCTAGAATTATCTGAGGTGCAGATTTATTAATAATTATTTTAAATTCAAAACATGAAAGAAGAGGAATTAGAGAACGTAATTGAACAAACAATTAATGGCGCCATTTTAACTATTCCAGCATATATGGATGAAATTATAGAAAATAAAGAAACCCTCAAAGTTGAGGATCCAAAAGAGTTTGTATATGGAATGGTAATGGGAATGGCTTTAGGTATTGGAGGAGCTATTCTTAGTGCTCAAAAAGAAGCTCCTACCGCTGAAGACCAAATTAAAGTCAGAGATGTGGTGTACAAAAATATCCCGCAGATTCGTGAAAGGATTTTCAATTCTTAAAATTAGTTTTAAAATAAATCAGGTAAAATTATTCTTGAATTGCGCTGGCTTCTGCAGTTGGTGGTGCATTGACAGGATCAACTGTAATTATTACAATATCATATGCATCTCGGTTGTTATCATCATAGACTCTCAACTCAAAGACCAATACCTTGATTTCATTATTTGCAACAGTTGGGCTCATAAACGATGCCTCGTCGTTGTCTACAGAATCAATCATCACACTCTCACCTGAGATTTGAGTCCACATGAAGGATAATGATTGGTTTTCTGGATCAAAACTGTTGCTGCCGTCCAAGTTTATTTTTACATTTTCATTTACAATTTGGTCAGGACCTGCATTTGCCACAATGTCTAGCGATAATGTATTTTGTACTGTAACAGTCAAACTGTCTGAAACTGTAAATGTTCCATCAGATACCATACAGGTCAATTCAACTTGTTTTGAGTTAATCACACTTGGGGCAGTAAAGGTAGTGCCGGAACTTGATGGATTATGGATAACCATATCACTTGATGCTGCTGTCCATGTGTAAGTTAATGGGTCATTTTCAGGATCAAAGGCAGAACAGAGTACACTGCCAACAGTATTTTCATCCATTAATTGATCCGGACCTGCATCAACTGTTGGTTTGTTGTTTTCTGGAACAACAATAAGGATTAATCTATCAGAGTTACTTTGTTCTAGGGTATCAGTTACTGTTAATTGTAATATTACACGTTTTGTATCGCCTGGTGGTACGTTTGGTGCGGTAAATGAGATTGATGCTACAGAACCATCAAAGGACACTCTATCACCAGAAATTTGTTTCCAAGAATAAGTAATCGCATCGCCATCAGGATCTATTCCAACGCCTGTAATAGTTACTTCTGAATTACTTACAATTCTTCTATCAGGTCCTGCGTTTGCTTTTGGCGGATGATTTTGTTTGCTTACTGTAATTGTAACATCGTCAGTATCAAAGTTGCCGTCAGAGTCAGTTACTTTAAGTTCAAAAACTAAGTCCTCAGACTCACCTGCGATAAATGGAGTAACCAAGTAAACCTCCTCCAAAGTTCTTTGGTAAAGTATTACTGCACTTCCAGATTTTTGAGACCATTGGAATTTAAGTTTGGTATCTTCTGGATCTGTTCCACTGCCCACTAGATTTACAAATACATTTTGACTTACGATTTGATCAGGGCCTGCATCAGCCATTGGAGGTCCATCAAATGGAAGAACTTTTACCATTGCAAGATCTGATGCCCATCCATTACCTTCGGAATATCCTGTAACCTGGAAGGAAAGTAATTCTGAATTTTGGCCTCTAAGATCAGGTGCAACGAACTGAACTTCATCACCAACATAGGTGTTTAACGAAACAGGTGATCCAATTAATTGTGCCCAAGAATAACTAATTGGTTTGCCATTTAATGTTTCACCGGTCACATCCAAGGTTACAGTCTCACCTTCTCTTACAGTTTGAATAGGACCAGCATCAATTGAAATCAAACGGTTTTGTAAAAGTGCATGAAATGGATATACGGTTGCTGAATCGCTTCCAACTCCACCAAATCCATCATCTGCAGTAAGTTTGAAAGTCATTGGTGTAAAGTCTGAAAAATCAATAGAAGGAGAAATTATTGTAAGATATCTTAAATTAGTATTTGCTAATTCTATTTCAGGTCCACTGGTCTGCTCCCAACCATATGTTAAGGGATCATCATCAGCATCCACTACGCTGCCAATCAAAGTAATAGCATTAATGGATGGGAAAATTATTTTATCTCGGCCGGCACTAACAATTGGCACGTGATTAACAGGATTGACAATAATTTCTACAATATCAGAACTTTGTGCACCAAGTGGGTCTGTTACAGTTAGCTGAAATGTTAAAACCTTAATCATTCCATTTGCGACTTCAGGGGCCATAAATTGTGGAGCAGATATTGAATATGAGGATAATTCCATTGGTTCTCCATCGAGTTGTTGCCAGAAATAAGTAAGATCATCAGCATCAGGGTCATATCCCTCGCCAATTAAAGTGACTAATTTATTTTCAACAACATCTACGGTCTCTATTGTCTGTGCAAAAGTAGTACCAGAAGATCCAAACACTAAGAGACCCACAAGTCCCAAAGCTAATACCAGAAAAAGAGCCGACTGCACCACCACCCTCAAGTATAATCGTATATTAATCAAACGTCCAAATTGTCTGGGAGAATTTTTGGGGATTTGACCAAATTTTTGTATAAATACAAAAAATAAATAAAAACTTGGAAATTAAATATGAATTGGAAATGAAAATAGATCACATAGCAATTGCAGTGGAAAATGTAGAAGAATCAGCCAAAGTTTACCAAGAAGCCCTAGGTGTAGATAATATTGAGTTTGAAACAATCGAATCAGAGGGAGTAAAAGTAGCAATAATTCAATTAGAAAATGGAAGAATTGAATTGATGCAGCCTACAAATGATTCAAGTCCAATTAAAAAATTCTTGGAGAAAAAAGGGCAAGGTCTTCACCACATGGCTTTAGAAACAGATGACATTGATGGAGAAGTTACAAGAATGGAAAATTGTGGCATTCAATTTCTAGGAAAAATAAGACCTGGATCAGCTGGAACAAAAGTTACTTTCATTCATCCAAAGTCCTTACACGGAGTTCTTGCAGAACTTTGTTCTCATCCAAAATAATTATTTATTCCATCATCTTCAATGTGTCTGATGCAGTGATAATACCCACAATTTTTGATTTTTTTGAAACTAGGATGCATTTTGAATATCTAATTAAAGGAACCAGAACATTTGCAGGAGTATCAAAATCAACTATTGGTGGAACAGATTCCATTGTATCAGAAAGTTTTGCATTTTTTAATTCTGCTTCGCCGACATCTGCCAAGTGTTTTATAATCCCATATTCAGATACCACTCCAACGGGTTCATTCTTTTCAAATACAGGAATTTGACTAATTGATTGTTCGTGCATTTTTTTAATTGCGTCATGAAGAGTATTTGTCGGTTTTAATTTTACGATATCTTTACTACAAAAATCTCCTGCTTTGTGAGAAGAAGATTTTCCTTCCATGTCTCCTAGAATATCAAAAATTTTTTTTGGCAGTGTGGTAACTTGGTTGGCTTCTTCCCGATTCTATTTGATTATTCATTGATGTACTAACCTCAGTTAATGAAGCAAGTTTTTTTTGGGTTATTCCAATTTTGAGTCTAATTTGTTTGATAGTGTCTATTCTTGGCAACATGGTATTTTCAATTTATTTTGTTGGTTTTAAAATATAGGTATCACTATTTGGATTTGTTTGGTTGCTCAATTGCTGCTTGAGCTGCGGCTACTATTGCAATAGGGATTCTGTGTGGAGATGCACTTACATAGGAAACGTGGACAGAATGGCAGAATTTAATGGAATTTGGGTCTCCACCATGTTCTCCACATAAGCCAATCTCCAAGTCCTTTTTGATATCTCTCCCTTGTTTAATTCCAATTTTCATTAGATGACCTACACCGTTAACATCAATGGATTGGAATGGACTGATCTCTAAAAGTTCTTTTTCCATATATTCAGGAAGGAATTTTCCTTCTGCATCTTCTCGGCTAAAGCTAAATACTGCTTGTGTCAAGTCGTTTGTTCCAAAGCTGAAAAATTCTGCGGTTTTTACTAATTCATCTGATGTAAGACATGCACGAACTACTTCTAGCATTGTGCCAAAGTTAATCTTAAATTTCATTTTGAATTTTTGTTGCATCTGTTTTTTGACATCGTCATAAATTGACTTGATATAGTTTAGTTCTTCTATACTTCCAATCTGTGGAATCATTATCTGTGGCTTTGCGTTAACTTTTCTTTTTGCAAGTTCTGCTGCTGCCTCAAACACTGCTGTTATTTGCATTCGGTAAATTTCTGGATATGTGACTCCAACTCTAACACCTCTGTGTCCCATCATTGGATTAATTTCAGCTAGTTCGCGTGCCCTCTCTAGCACTCGTTTGGTATTGTCACTAGTATCATTTTCTTTGTAAATTTTATCCATTAGTTCTTCTGGATTTGGCAAAAATTCATGTAATGGTGGGTCTAGCAGTCTGATTGTAACTTTGTATCCTTCCATTGCCGTTAAGATTTCAATAAAGTCACTTTTTTGCAATTCTTGTAGTTTCTTGAGAACTTGTTTTCTTTCATCTAATGACTGTGCCATAATCATTTCAACAAACAATCCAATTCTATCGGTCTCGTTAAACATTCGCTCTGTTCTACACAATCCAATTCCTTGTGCACCATACTGTCTTGCAAGTTTTGCAGCATCTGGAGTGTCTGCGTTTGCACGAACTCCTAATTGTTTTGCTTTTTGTGCCCAACTTAGAATTGTCTGAAAATCTTTTGTTACTTTGGGTTTTACGGTTGGAACCTCTCCAATAAACACAGTACCTGCGCTACCATCAATTGATATCATATCTTTTTCTTTTATTGTTATTCCATTTGCAGCACATGTTTTATGATCATAATCAATTTTCAATTCTGCACATCCTACAATACAGGGTTTACCCATTCCCCTTGATACAATTGCAGCGTGTGATGACTTTCCTCCAAGGCTCGTCAAAATTCCTTCTGCTGAGAAAAATGCAGGAACGTCTTCGGGTTTTGTCTCTTTTCTAATCAATATGACTTTCTCTCCTGCTTCTCCTAACTCAATTGCCTTTTTCACATCAAAAATTGCAATTCCACATGCAGCTCCTGGAGATGCTGCAATTCCTTTTGCCAATTGTTTATGTTCTTTGATCTTTGACTCATCCATAGTTCTGTGTAATAATGCTTCTAATTGTTGTGCAGGAATTCTTGTCAATGCTCTATTTTTATCAATTAATTTTTCTTTAACCATGTCTACTGATGTCTTTACAAGTGCACCTGCACTCATCTTTGCTGTTCTTGTTTGCAACAGGTAGAATTTTCCTTGCTCTATAGTAAACTCTATGTCTTGTGCTTCTCTGAAATGCTTTTCTAATTTTGCACATGCATTGCTTAGTTCTTTGTAAGATTTTGGCATCTCTTTTTTTAGTAAATCTACATTCTTTCCTGTTCTAACTCCTGCAACAACATCTTCACCTTGAGCATTTATTAGATATTCACCTTCAATCTCTCTTTTACCATTTTGTCCATTTCGTGTAAATACAACTCCTGTTGCACTATCATCTCCCATGTTTCCAAAGACCATTGTGACAACATTTACTGCTGTTCCATTTGCAATTTCTTTTGTAATACCGTTCTTCTCTCGATAAACTACTGCTCTTTCTCCCATCCAGCTTTTGAATACTGCCTCAATTGATAGTCCTAATTGTTCATTAGCCGTATCGGGGAATTTTCTTTTTGTATAATCTTCACAAATCTTCTTGTATTCTGCCACAATTTTTTTCAGTGATTCTACGTTTAGGTTACTGTCATCAGTTACTCCTTGCTTGTTTTTTGCAGAATCTAAAACGTTATTAAATTTCTCGTCATTTATGCCAAAAACGACTTTTCCAAATAATTGAATAAATCTCCTATAGGAATCCCATGAGAATCGAGGATTCTTTGTTTGCTGTGCAAAGCCCTCTACTGTTTTTTCATTTAATCCTAAATTCAAAATTGTATCCATCATTCCAGGCATAGATACAGCAGCACCAGATCTTACTGAAACCAAAAGAGGGTTAGTATTTGAATTCCACTTTTTCCCGGTTTTTTTCTCCATTTTTGAAATATTTTTTTTTATTTCTGGGATTAGAGATTTTGGTAATTTTTTGTTATTTTCATAGTATTTTTTGCATACTTCGGTAGTAATTACAAATCCAGGAGGAACCGGTAACTTTAGTCGAGTCATTTCACATAAACCCGCACCTTTTCCGCCAAGGAGTTTCTTGTTTTTTCCATCACCTTCATCATAAAAGTAAATTTGTTTCATTTTTTATCTAGATAATCCAATCAAAATTAGAGGGATTTAAACTAATTTGAAAGATATTATCCCGTCAGTTGATATCAGAAAGAAGTTTTAGAATTTTCTTCAAGCAAGTTGGCAATCTTCACATTTCTGAATACTTCGTTCAGATCTAGTTTCAAGTACCATTCTGCAGTCTGAACAGATTATCCGATTTCTCATGAAACACTATACGTTGTAAATTGATTTTAATGATTTTATTTGTGCATAACAAACCATTAGTGTATACAAATTCAACACGACTTAATTTATGAGGACCAGGAAAATTAAGACAGTGCTTTTGCAAATTCGTTTATCATATTTGTCCAACTTTTTGCTTTGATTATTCCACTAGCAACTAAAATTCCTTGGGAGCCAAGTTCTGATGCTTTAGATACATCTGCCCCAGAAACGATTCCTGCTCCGCAAAGCAGTTTTGTTTTGTTTTTTGTGCTTTTTACAGCATTTACTGCCTTGATTATCAAATCTGGTTTTTCTTTGGAAACTGCTTTACCTGAACCAATTAATTCCGGCGGCTCAATTGCAATATAATCAGGGTTTAATTTTGCATATTTCTTTGCCTCAGCAACATTTTTGACGCACAAAATGGAAATCATCTTTAGATCGCGTAATTTTTGAACAAGATGAGCAATCTCATTGGCAGAAATCCTATGTTCACTATGATTAATCAAAGATCCGCTAACTTTTGATTTTTTTAATAGTTCTGGAACCACAAATCCTGTGGTGCTCCCAACCCTTGACACATCAACATGCTGAGCTAGGATTGGGATAGAACTATTTGAAACTAGCCCAACAAGGTGTTGAGGGGGAGCAACTGCAATTTTTATTTTGTATTTTTTTGAAATTTTTTCAACAATTTTTACAAATTTAATTATCTTGTCTCCAGCAATTTCTTCATAATTTTTACAATTAATTATGAACATCTTTCTTTGAAAATTTCTGTATTCTATTTAACCCTTGATTAGAAAATCATTTAGTTTGATCGTACCTTTTTTTCATAATTAATACAGTAAACATAAGAAAAATTGCCGCAAGATTTGTACCTATGATAAATACGTCATCTACAATGATTCCATAAAGTAGCCACAATGCGGCACCTGCAGAAATTAAAATCATCAAATATCTGGAAATATCTTTGAGGCTTTTTGTTCTGTACCCTTTGATTATTTGTTCAACCCAACCTGAAAGAATTAAAATTCCAGCAAGAGTTCCCAAAATAGTTAAAAGAGTGCCATCGACTTCCATGTCTTTTTAAATTAACTCCAAAAAAATTCATCTAATCCGGTTTGTTTTGGCTTCCCAAGAATAGTATCAAAATCCATATCCATAGAGGAGGTTATCTGATCCAGTGTTGATTCCATAAACTCCATGTATTTTTTAGTATCAATCTCTTCTTTCTTTGCCAGCTCTATTGGTCTTACTCCTGGTTTATTGATAATTTTTACGAATGAAATTTTATCACCTTTTTTTACCTCTCGGATTGATTCTAGCTGCTTTGCTGCCCTAATGTGCTGAGGAATTGTTTTCACATATTCTGAAGGAGATTTACTAATCATTACGTTAAAGGTTAAATCCTTCAGAGGAATTTCCTTGTCTTGTAACTTTTTTGCACAGCTTGCAATTCTTTCACTGATTTGGCTTTTTGCGTGTTCAAAATCACCCATAGTTTGAACTTTGGATAAAATATCTACAAGTTCGAAAAATAAATTTTTTATGAATGCTGGGGTGTGAGATTTTTTTCCAGTTAATCCCTTGACATCTACTTTGCCATCTTTTGTTACACCGAGATAATTTTTCTTTCTATTACTTAAAACACAATAACGGTATACCTTGTCAATTTCTAGATCAACCCCATGATCTATCTTTGCCTGCTCAATTACTTTTTGAATTTGTTGTTCGGATGGATTTTTAACAAAAATAGAATCCGTGTCCCCGTAAAGCACCTCGATTCCTATGGCTTCACATTTTTTGATTGTTTCAAGAATTGTGTGTCTTCCAATGGCAGTCGTAGCTTCTGCTGCAGGAAGAAAATACAGGGGAAATATTTCAGCTCCCATTACCCCATAGCTGGCATTTAAAATTACTTTGAGTGCTTGGCTGACTACAGTGTATTGTTGCCTCTGTTCTTCGGATAAAGTCTCTTTTTTTTGATAGACTTTTGTAGTAATTTACTCTCAAATCTCTCAAAGAACCAATGATAATAGATGTAATTCCATTTCTCTTTGAGCACATCCAGTGATTGGTTTGAGGGATGGTATTTTTTTTACATTCTTCATGTGAGCACCTAACTGTTTCATAAGATAGATTTTTTACTTTAATGATACTTGGATACAGGCTAGCAAAATCCATCACAACTACATCAAAATGAATTCCCTCCTTTGGATCAACTACTAATCCTCCTCGATATTTTTTATCTTTGATGACCGCATCAGACATTACACCTTCTGATCTTTTCTGCAGGTCTTCCCTTTTTGGAATTAATGCGTTTCGCTGTCGGTGTTCATAGTAAAGCAAACTTCTAATCCATTGTGATACTCCAAGTCTTGCAATATCATCAATTGGCATCCTAGCAATTCTTGAGATGATTACAAGTAAATTCATCAGAAGATCATGATTAAAGCTTGTAAGCTCGTATGTTAACAATGCATCATTGTGACAGTATTTTGCAGTTTGGTAAAGAGTAAGATCCCCTAAATCAATCCCATAATCAATTTTTTCTTTTCCTAAAAGTGCTTTTGAAACACTGTTCAATGAAAAATCGGTATACGATTGACTAAATGCATAAATTTGAAATGAGCGGTTAGAAAGAGTCCTATACAAATCCAAATGTACCCCATGTTTTAATGTGGCAGAATCCCTCATCATGTAAAGTGGGTTATCTGCTTTTTTGATTCCAAGCCTTTCTGCTCTATTGTAAAGAAAAGGTAAATCAAAATCATCTCCATTGTAAGTTAAGATAAATGGGAACTCCTCCATCGTCTTAAACGCGTCAAGTATCATCTGTTTTTCTTGATCTTTCTCGTAAAATACAATCTTAACATTTTCATCGAGCTCATTTTTTCCTTCCTCAGTATCTTCAGTTCTTAAAACAAAGATTTTGTCAAATCCATCGGTCCCTTTGAATCCTATTGCTGTGATCTTTTTTTCTGCAATTTTTGGGTCAGGAATTCGTCCAATTTCAGCCTCAACCTCAATATCTACGCTTAAACGCTTGATCTTTGGAATTGGCTGATTTAGTAAATCTGCCCAGTCAGTAATGCACTCCTTGAACTCTTTGGGATCAACCATACTGTCAGTATCTACTTTATCCCATAGGAGACTTTTCAGAGCAATCTTTACTTCATCAGAAATTTCTAAATCGTGAGGTTTTATTTTTCCGTCAACAATTTCGTAATATTTTCCAACAATTAGAGACCTATCATACAGATAGTTTTCATAATATTTGATATCAGACTCCCACGTCTCAATTATATTTCTGATACTTTTGTCACCTGTGGTACCTCCAATAGCAAGAGGATCAGCAACAATAATTTTTGAAAGTTCTATAGTTTCATCGTTGATTAAATCTTTACGTTTTACTTTTTCGATTTTTAAAACGTCTTCTCTTTCTTGAAGAAAATCTAATTCATCAAGTTCCAATTTAGAATAGCAATATGGTTTATGTCCAGTTTCGTCTAACCATAAAATTAATTTTTGAGATTTTGGATCATAAAATTTTAAGACAGCAGATCTTGATACGATATCGTATGTTGCAGATACTAGCATAGAAGGGGGCATTGAAGAAATTTTTTCTTTATTGGCTACTTCAACTTGCATAATATCACTTAGGAGGAATTATTATATTTGTTAACTAGTTCTTGAGCCCACTTTGAAATTTTATTTTTGTCTAAATGTACTACTTCAACTCCAGCTTGTTTTAATAAATCAAAATCAGTTTCGGGATACGAATCAAGACATATGAATTTTTTAATCCCAATAGTTATTGCCATTTTTGTGCATTCTAAACACGGTACAAAAGTTGTGTACAAAATCGCTCCTTCAGTGCCTGCCTCTATTCCAAGAATAGCACAATGCATTATTGCATTTGCCTCAGCATGATTGCAAAGACATCGGTCTAGTGATGCGCCAGACTCTATTTTGCCCTCCATTCTCAATTGGCATCTTTTACATCCCCCTTCAAAGCAATTTTTTATTCCTGGAGGAGTTCCATTATATCCTGTGGCCAGTTGCCTGTGATTACGCACAATTACTGCCCCTACTTGCCTGGTAATGCAGTTTGAACGAAGTTTTGCCAGCTCAGCTTGGAGCATAAAATATTCATCCCAATCAGGTCTAGAAAACGATTTGCTCATACCTGAAGAAATTATTTGAGCAATATATGAATTCGTTAAATCAGATTAATGGCATATTAAATTAATTGATTACAGTGAATTGACCGATCATAAATCTGATTGGAGATTAATTTGTGCATAAATTTCTATAACAACCTAAAGAAGACAACATCATGGCAATCTATACAGCAAAAGTAAAACTCATTCATTAAAAAGTTCAGTGCCATAAAATGAGTAAGAACATAAAAATCTCTCATCAAAGGATATAGTGTAAATAGAAAAGATTATGGCCATTTATAGAAAAAAATCTAGGGGAAAAGACTGCAATGATTGAAAATGGTAAAAAAAGTTAGATTAGCGTCCCTTTTTTTAAAAAATTTTTTGTTATAAATCTAGGTCGTTCCAAGTTTCGTTATTTACATCTGGGAATAATTTTTTAATTCTAGTTTTATCGAGTTCAATTGCATCTATTCTTTCATTAAGATGTTTTAGAATTTTTGCATCGTTAGAACTTTGAATTTCATTTTGAATATCTTTGATTTTCTTGTTTAGTTTTTGATAAAAGATTAAATGCCTTTGAAAGGATTCTTCTGATTTATCTTCTTGCTTTTCGTCCACATAAGTTTTTGAATTAATGCAAAATTAAGAGTTTGGTTTGATTAAATTTCTAGTTCTCATAGTTTTGATTATCTCTTCAATTAAAAGAGATAGAAGAGTCAAGGTACTACTCTATCAATAGTTTGACAAATAAAAAACCAAAATCAAAAAACCTTCAAACTTTTGTTTAAAAATGATATCAAATTGGGGTATTCAAAAATTTGAATAAATTGTTTATTTTTGTTATTTTTTATGCGTAATTAGGCTCAATTTCCCATAAAAAACAATTTGTAATCATTCATTAGTCAACCCTCTACTACACGAAAACATAAAATCAGTAAAATGGAATTCAAAATTATATAAATTGGCCTTAGTTCATATCGATAAAAAATACATTAAAAAAAATTCCATTGAGAAAAGAGATTATCAAGTAAATCTTGCAAATCAAGCAATTCATGATAATTGTATTATAGTTTTGCCAACAGGATTGGGAAAAACAGCAATTGCATTACAAGTAATTTCAGAATATCTCAGTAGGGGGAAAGGAGCGCTCTTTTTAGCTCCCACAAAAGTTCTGGTAAACCAACACTATGAATTTTTAAAACAGAATCTCACAATTGAGGATATCTCTTTAATAACAGGTGAAGATATGATTGAAAAAAGAACTGAGTATTGGAACAGTAGCGTTGTTTGTGCAACTCCACAAATAGCGAAAAATGATTTAGATAGACAAATATTTTCCCCTAATCAATTTGGATTGGTAATATTTGATGAGGTTCACAGGACAATAGGAGATTATGCCTATTCCGGTATAGCAGAACGATTGAAAAATTCTAATGTTCGATTTCTTGGGATGACTGCAACCTTGCCAAGTGAAAAAGAAAAGGCAACTGAAATTCTCACCAGACTAAACATTTCTACGGTAGCTGAGAGAACTGAAGATAGTTCTGATGTTAAACCCTACATACAGGAAACTAATACTGAGGTGATAAGTGTAGAGCTCCCTCCAGAAATGAAAGCGATTCAAACTCTTTTGAAACTTGCTTTGAATGAGAGATACGACCTTTTGAAAAAATATGGGCTTCAGTTAAATGGGCAGCAATCATTGTCTGCCTTGCTCCGTTTTAGAAAATTTGTATTGTTTCAAAACAGAAAATGTGCAAAGCCACTTTTTACTGCAATTCGAATTCATTATGCCCTAAACATGTTTGAGGTACATGGGATTACACCATTTTTAAAATTCTGTGAGCGTGCTAAAGCAAAAAAAGGAGCAGGAGTCAAGGAACTATTTGAAGTCGATCCTAATTTTACTCGAGCAGTACATCTTGCCAAAGATGCCCAATCAAAGGGAATAGAACATCCCAAGATTCAGAAACTAGAAGAAATTCTTAAATCAATTACGGGGAAGGCTCTAATATTTTCTAGTTTTAGAGATTCAGTTGATATTATTTTAAACAAAGTAAATGAAATTGGAATTCCTGCTGGAATTTTAATTGGTAAATCAGGTGAAACTGGATTAAAACAAAAAAAGCAGATAGAAAATGTCCAAAAATTCAGAGACGGTGAATTTAAGGTACTTGTTGCAACACGAGTAGGAGAAGAAGGACTAGATATTTCTGAAGTAAATCAAGTAATTTTTTATGACATCGTTCCTAGCTCTATTCGGTTTATTCAGCGAAGAGGTAGAACTGGAAGGAAAAATGCAGGAAAACTCATTGTGTTAATGGCCAAAGATACTATTGATGAGAGGTATTATTGGATAGGTATTAGGAAGATGAATGCCGCAAAATCAATGGGAGCGAAGATGATAGAGACTTTGAAGAAAAATAATTCAAAAAAAACAGGCCTTGATGCTTTCCTTTAAGCCTGAAATTCCTTTATGATGCTTTCTAGCAATATTTGCTTGCGTTGAATTGTTTTGTTTTTCATTCCAGATTCTAAATGATGAATATTGCTGTTTTTTCCTTGAAGTAAATTATCTAATCTTATATCATATTGACCAGATAGAAATTGTTTGAGATGATCACCCAATTGAAATTCAGGACTACTCAAAGTATCTTTTGCTAATTTAGTAATAGAGTTGTCCAAATAATTTAGAATTTCATCAAGTGTTTTTTCAGTTAAAACCATGAATTATCCTAGTCTTTTGATAATATGATATCCAAAATCGGATTTTACTGGCTCAGATATCTGACCAATTTGTAATTTGAATGCAACCTCTTCAAATTGTTTTACCATCTTTCCTTTTGTAAAATAGCCTAAATTTCCATCCCTTTTTGCACTTCCCGAATCTGTAGATAGCTCTTTCGCAAGTTTTCCAAATTTTTCGCCATTTTTAATACGATCTAATATTGCCAAAGCCTCACTTTGTTTTGCAACAAGAATGTGTGAGCATTTTATCTTTTGAGACATAATTGTCTTTGAAAAATTAAACCGCATTCTTAATTGTTTTTGTTTTAAATAATTAGATTGTCACAAACATCCTTGAATGTATATGACACTTGGCATTTTCATATTCTCATACTATGCGTAATTTTTGTATTTTGTTCAATTTGAACAAAGTGGTTTTTGTTTGTACTGTCTAAGACATACTTTAGTTTAACATTATTTTTCTACAAAATTTTTTACGTTGTTAAAGTCTGAAAAGTTCAAGAATGCACTAAAAATTGGATTTATTCCAATATTTGCCACGTTGTTTCTTATTTCAATTGGAGTGGTAGGAAGTCAACAAGCTATGGCCTATGAAGGTATTCTTGAAAAAAATGAATATATTGATTTTCAAAAATATACAGGAAATAGATTACTTGTTTTCAATGATACCAAAATAGACTATTGTATTACAGATAACGAACAAAACAAAGCATTTAATGACATTGCAGTCAATGCTGTAAAAGCATGGCATGATAGAATTATTGATGTGACCCAAAATTCTAAAGTGTGGGATATGACTATGCATGTTTACCCGCAAGATGAATCAATTTGTGATGGTTATGTTAATTATTATGGTACACCAAATCCAAAATTTTTCCAATTAGCTGGTGTTGCAGGATTTAGTCATCCTCAAACTCCAGTTGCAAATGTAACAATTTACACAGATGATTATCAAAGTACATTATCGAACATGGCAGAGGAGGATGAAAATTTTTGGAAGAATATGACTATTGATAAATTTCAAGATATTGTAAAAAATGGAGAACATGAGCAATTTGATGCTGAAAGAATAAAGAGAATAACATTACACGAAATTGGACATTCCTTGAGTTTGAATCATCCTGATACTGATGATGGAAACTTGGAGGAGGCTGCAGGAATTATGGGTTACGACCTGGCATATAACCAGATTGACAAAGATGAGGTAATCAATATAGTAAAGGCTTATCCAAACGGATTCACCAAGGTTTCAAAATCTGAATCGATCAAACTGGGTGGAATTAATAAAAAAAGTCTGACCCTTGGGGAAGTAGTTAATCTTACAATAGAACTACCAACTCAAAAGGGAAAATTACCACCATCAGGAATTGAAGTGTATATTTTCCCAGAAGGTACATCTTCACAAAAAACAGAAAATGCCCCAATTAAGATCATAAGAATACAAGGTCAAAAACAATTAGTGAATAATGGCGGCTATCTTGAGGATATTCATTCTATAATGACGCATTGGGGTTCATCCACTAAGGTATTGTCAATTCAATTTAAGGTAATAAAAGAATTTGAAAATGCAGACATGATTGTAATTGCTCATAACATCGGAGGTTTTGAGGAGCAATGGTTTTTGAATGATGTGCTTTCTGCTAAAAAAGCAATATTTTCTAACTTGTTACTAGATTTTGAAACAACAGAATACAAATACTACTTGATGGGCTCAAATCCAAATAGAGTGTTAGAGAAAGAATCTGCCTTTAAGATAACACAAGACAAACTATTCAGTGAATCACTAAGTGAGTGCTTGTCTCACAAGAATATGAAAAGATGCACTGATGAAATCAAAGTTGAGGATTTCAAACAAGACATGTCTCCTACTCCAATATGGATGCCATAAGAGTATAGATAATTAAATTTGAATCAAAAATTTAGAACACTTCTTTTGGTCTATACTCACCAAACACTTCTCTGAAAGTATTGCTGATTTCTCCAGTTGTAGCATATGCTTTAGCAGAAGTAATGATGTAAGGCATTAGGTTCTTTTCCGTTTCTGCTGCGCTTTTCATGGCAGACAATGCCTTTTCAAGTTTCTTGTTATCCCTAGATGCTCTTAATTTTTTGAGGGCTTTCTTTTGTTGTATTTCAATTGCACCACCAACTCGTAAAAGGTCAGGTTGTTTTTCTTTTTCAGAATATTTGTTTACCCCAACTATTATTCTCTCACCGTCATCTGCTTCTTTTTTAAGACGATACGCATTTTGTCTAATTTCGGATTGGAAAAATCCTTTCTCTATTCCTTTAACGGATCCTCCCATCTTTTGAATTTTTTTGAGATAATTCCAAACACCATCTTCTATTTGATCACATAATTCTTCGAGATAGTAAGAACCGGCCAGAGGATCGGCAGTTTTGGTGACGCCGCTTTCATAGGCAACAATTTGCTGAGTTCTAAGGGCAATTTTTGCAGATTCTTGTGTAGGCAGGGCTAGTGCCTCATCTCTGGAGTTTGTGTGAAGAGATTGAGTGCCACCCATTACTGCAGCCATTGTTTGGACTGCAACACGGACAATATTGTTATTGGGTTGTTGGGCAGTTAAGGACTCACCGCTTGTCTGAGTATGGAATTTTAATTGTAGTGAACGTGGATTTTTTGCATGAAACATTTCCTTTAGAATTTTTGCATAAACTTTTCTTGCTACCCTGAACTTTGCGACTTCTTCAAAGAATTCAATGGTGCAACAAAAGAAGAAAGAGAGTCTGGGAGCAAAGTCATCAATTTTGAGACCCTTATCAATACATGTTTGAATATATGCAATTGCATTTGCAAGGGTAAAGGCAACTTCTTGTGTTGCAGTACATCCAGCTTCTCTCATGTGATAACCAGAAATTGAAACTGGATACCATTGAGGAACCTTTTCTGCACAATAACCTATCATGTCACCAATTAATCTCATTGAAGGTTGTGGAGGGTAAATGTAGGTATTTCTTGCAATGTATTCCTTTAGAATATCATTTTGAGTTGTTCCTCGAAGCTGTTCACTTTTGAATCCTTGAGCCTCACCGACTGCAATATAATATGCAAGCAAAGTTGATGCGGTAGAATTTATCGTCATTGATGAACTAACTTTCCCCAAAGGAATTCCATCAAATGCAGTCATCATATCCTTAACAGATGCAATTGAGACTCCAACTTTTCCCACTTCACCTTCTGCTTGTTTGGAATCAGGATCATATCCTATTTGCGTTGGAAGGTCAAATGCCATGCTAAGTCCAGTCTGACCTTTTTCAAGCATGAATTTGAATCGCTCATTGGTAAGTTTAGCATCACCAAATCCAGAATACTGACGCATAGTCCAAAATCTTTCACGGAACATTCCTGGATGAATTCCTCTAGTAAATGGATATTTTCCTGAATCCTCAACAGGTCTTTTCTTGGAAGATTTTTGGTAAATTCTTTTTACTATAAAATTAGAATCTGTGATGATTTTCTTTTCTGGTTCTTTTGATTTTGTAGATTTTTTAGTTGCCATTTTTTCACTTTACCAGAGATTTTGTTATCTTGTCCGCTGCCTCAAAGGGATCAATATCTTTTGCTAGTAGCTTTTTTAGATATTTCGAAAATGTTTTATCTGAATCAAGCATTTCATCCATTCTTTCTTTAATGTTGTTTAAAACAATATCCTTAAGTTCGGTTTCCAGTCTTGTTTTCTCCTTTTCTTTTTTGGATTTCTTTTTTGTTTCCATCATTTCTTTGAGTATTTTTGCAAAATGAATAATTCCAGAATTTTTCTTGACTGATGTTTTTAAGATAACTGGATTTCTCTCAGATGCTCCAATATAGTCACATACTGCATCAAATAGTTGATTTGTGCCATCCAAATCACTTTTGTTTACTAGATAAATATCACCAATCTCAGTCAAGCCAGCTTTGATAGTTTGAATGCTATCTCCAGTATGAGGATTAAAAACAACTACTGTAATATCTGCAATGTTTGATATTTCCACTTCGGTTTGTCCTGCACCTACACTTTCAATTATAATTGGATTAAATCCAGCATACTCTAAAATTCGAATACTATTTCTCAAAGATCTTGAAACTGCACCTGTTGCCCCACGTGATGCAATACTTCGAATGTATGTTCCAGAGTCAGTGGATTCACTCATTCTAACTCTATCTCCTAGAATTGCTCCGCCTGTTAGATGACTTGTAGGATCTATTGCCAAAACTGCCGGTTTAGTACGTAGTTTTCTGAGTGCCATGACAGTTTTGTTAATCAAAGAACTTTTTCCGCCACCTGCAGGTCCAGTAATTCCAATCACAGTTGATGTTCCAGTTTCTTTGAAAATTTTTTTTAAAAGCTTTTTTGCTTCCTTTGGATCGTTTTCAACAATTGTGATTGCCTTGGCTATTGCTCCTCGTTTGCCTTTTTTTAAATCAGAAAGCAAATCCATTAAAAATTAATTTTCAGAGCTGCAATAAAGTCTTGCGTGTGATCTAGGGATTTCCATAGATTATTGGTGCTGGAGGTTCCCCAACGGGACGAATTTCAGTCTTTAATGAGACCTGACCTAGTTCTTGATGATCAATTTGTAAAGTTACTGGATGAATTTCCCAGCCATACTTTGGAGTGGTGGGAAATGAAATAATTTCCACAAATTCCGAGTTTACAAAGGTTTTTTGAAAAGATTTCTCCATACCCAAAACCTCCAAGACCACTGCATTAGTTTTTTCAGAATTGTCCTTGAAAGTAATTTGGATGTAAGCATCGTTAGTATCGTTGTTTTCATCAAAATATACTGCTTCGATTGAAAAGGTGGATTTCAGGATTTCTTTGTCGTCGTTACGGTTCCAGATCAAAAATAAAATTGCCAAAGCAGTGACTGACACAAGAGCGATTGCTGCACCTAATTTTCTAGCCATCTTTGAATTCTTTTTTCATGCTTCTTAGGAACTTTGAGTTGATTCGTATCCTCTCTAAGGTCTGGGCTTGAGTTCTCTCAGTCCCAGGGGTAGGGTTTTTCCTGAAAAATTGCTTTATCTCTTTCTCCATGGAATCGTCAGCCACCAAGAGATGCTTGCAACAATTCGATTAAACAAGGGATTGCCCATGACCGACTTTTTTGTTTATCTTTTTCCAATTTTTCTTTAGCCAAGGCCACAAAACTTTTTTCCCGTATGGGTTTGCAGCTACTTTCATTATTGGTAGCTGCATGTTCTGAGAGCGAACATTCGAGGTTTGGGAATAGTCTAGTGATTTTCTGAGTAATTTTTGGTCTTTGAATCCACACATTGCCCCCAAGAAACGAAGTTTTTCTTCCATGGTTTTGGCGTTTTTGTATAGTTTGACAAGCTGGGCATGGGTTTTTGAGTTACCATTCCATGCAGCAATAGAACAAATTGGTTCAATCAAATCCGGCGATAATGATTTTGGGGATTTTAGAAACTTTTCGTATCGTTTTTTTACTTCTAGTAAAACTTGTTCATCATCCATTTTACCTAATGAGGAAATTGCAAAGGAGCGAAGTAGTGCATCAGTATGTTTATCTGATTTTTTTGGCTCCCATCCTAAATGAAAAAGAATTTTTCTAAAGTAATTAATTGTATATTCTCGAATTTCTTCAGAAAACTTTTCATCAAATGACCGGAAATAAAGTGACGCTAAATTATGTGCGACATTAATTGATGAAAGGTAGCTGTCTTCTTCAAAATATGCATCTGAAAAGTCTAGATAATTTCGTACTAGTTCATTTCCTGAGACGCATAAAGAGTACAAGTCATTTTGTACTGCCCACCTGTCAATTGGAGGTATCCGTTTTTGGTCTACTAACATTTTTAGATCAAGTAAGATTCCTTCATCATACTTTACACGATAGAATCCCTGTCTCCCATAATTTGCTACAAACCACATAGATTTTGGGACTTTGATAGACATTGATTTTTTTGAGAATAGTTTTGTGATGATCTTATCAGAGGAACCAATTGATAGTGGTATTATCCATTGTCCTTTACTTGATTTACGGTCTGGCTCTAACAAGTAACGTTTTTGCTTGATTTGCAGGCTATTTCCTGTTTGTTGAATTTCTACTAATGGATATCCAGGCTGTTTGAGCCAGCTATTAACCATAGAACTAACAGGCATTTTTGCAGCCTTGCCAATTGCATCCCACAGGTCTTGACCCTTTGCATTTTTGTACTTGAAAGATTTTAGATATTTCATAAGACCTTTTCTGAAGTTTGGCTCACCAACATAGTGTTCAAGCATTCTCAAAACACATCCACCCTTGTCATATGATATTGCATCAAAGATTTCTCGAATTTCAGCTGGAGAATTTACTTTGACATCAATTGGATGAGTGGTTTTCAGCGAGTCCAGACCCATTGCTACATTCATTGCATCCTCCACAAATTGATTCCACAAATCCCACTGTGGATAGAACATGTCGACAAATTTTGTAGCCATAAAGGTTGCAAAGCTTTCATTGAGCCAAAGATCATTCCACCATTTCATGGTAACCAAGTTACCAAACCACTGATGTGCTATTTCATGTGAGATTACCTCAGCAATGTATTGCTTTGTTTTTGTAGAGGATGTCTGGGGATCATAAAGTAAGATGGTCTCTCGGAATGTAATTCCCCCCAGTTCTCCATGGCACCAGCTGCAAAGTCTGGAACTGCAATTAAATCAAGTTTAGGTAATGGATATTTTATTCCAAAATATTTTTCATAAGATACCAGTAGTTTTTTGCCCAAGTCAAGTGCAAACTTGCCTTTTGATTTGTTGCCCCTAGTTGTAACTACTCGGATTTGGGTCTTGCCTATTTTGCCTGTTAGGTATTCCCATTCTCCAACTCCAAGATAAACCAAATAAGTTGACATGACAGGCGTCTTTGCAAACTTGTATAGTGTCTTGTTTCCCTTCTTGGTTTTTGATTTTATTGGCATGTTGGATATTGCAGATAACAAATTCTCTGCAAT
>PVMK01154972.1_pt1 | contig 23725 bp, 22 predicted proteins | sample 1853481 | NCBI WGS metagenome assembly PVMK01 (sample SAMN08533507, study PRJNA380276) | Marine sediment metagenome, whole genome shotgun sequencing project. | reverse complement strand
GCCGCCCCGCGACGCCCCTTCGAACCTCGAGCGATTCCTGTGCCTCTTTACGGAAGTGCGCTCCGGCGAGGGCGCCACCGCCGTGCTGATGTTCCTCAACGTATTCCTGTTGCTCTGCGCCTATTACTTCGTCAAACCCCTGCGGGAAGCCTGGCTATCCGTCACGGACATCGGGGGGTTTACGCCGAAAGAGCTCAAGGCCTACTCGACGCTGGCGCAGGGCCTCTTGCTGCTGCCGGTCGTCGCGTGGTACGGGCGGCTCTCGGATCGCATGCATCGCAGCACGCTGATCACCCGGGCCACCCTGTTCTGCATGTCCAACCTGGTGATCTTCTTCATCTGGCGCCCCGGGGGGCCGTTCGACGCCATCCCGGGCAGCGCGCTCGCGTTCTACATCTGGGTGTCGATGTTCGGATTGTTCGTCGTCGCGCAATTCTGGACCTTTGCGGCGGACATCTACACCGACGAGCGGGGGCGGCGCCTGATGCCGATGATCGCGATCGGCGCGACCGGCGGTGCCGCATTCGGGTCCTCGGTCGTGACGCCGATCATCAAGGGGGCGGAGTTCGGCGCCGATGTGCTGCTTCTCGCGGCCCTCGTGCCGCTGGCGCTTTCGATCGCGTTGACCCGCGCGGTGGATTCCAAGGAAGGGGGAGGGGCGACGAAGGAGGTCGCCCGCGAGCCGAAGACTCCAGGTGCCGAAAAACCGCGGGGCGGGCTCGCGATGATCGCGACCAGCCGGTTCCTGATGGCCGCGGCTGCGATCACGCTGTTGCTGAACTGGGTCAACACCAATGGCGAGTTCCTCCTCTACAGCGTCATCGTGGATTTCCTGCAATCGGAGGTGGCCCAAAAGGGCCTCACCGATCCGGCCGCGATCGATTCCTTTACGAAGGATGGCGTCGCAGCGTTCTACGGCAACTTCTTCACCTGGGTGAATGCGGTCGCGCTGGTCCTCCAGGCGCTCGTCGCCTCGCGGCTGCTCAAGTACGGGGGGTTCGGGGTGATCTTGCTGATGCTTCCCGTGATCTCCCTGCTGTCCTATGCGGCGATGGCACTCGTGCCCGTTCTCATCGTGATCAAAATGATGAAGATCGCCGAGAATTCGACCGATTATTCGATCAACAACACGGCTCGAAACGTGCTCTGGCTTCCCACTACGAGAGAGATGAAGTTCAAGTGCAAACCCGCGATCGATACCATCTTTGTGCGCATGGGCGACGGCCTTGCCGCGGCGACCGTCTGGTTTGGTACGAACGTCATCGGCCTTTCCAATCAGGGCTACTTCGCGTTCAACGTCGCGCTCGTATTGGTCTGGCTGGGCGCGGCGGCTGTGCTGATTCGGGAACACCGCAAGTTGACGGAAGCGAACGTTGCGGCGGAAGCGAACGCTGTGGCGGTGGGCGGCTAGCTGTGGCGGCGTGGTGGCTGATAGGGCTTCTCGTCTTCGTCGTACCGTCTGCCGCAAGCGCCGACGACCTGGGAGAGGCCGGCGACGATTACTGGGATGTGATCGAGACCACGAGCATCCAGGAGTTGATGGCGCTCGACGGCATCGCTCGCTTCGAGGACAACGCGCCGCTCTGGGATTATCACGACGACGCACTGCAGAAAAAAGTCGATCGCGCATTGGCCGATCTGGGCCTCGACGACGAAGCGAGCAAGAAACAGCTGAGCGTGGCGTTGATCGATATGTCGAAATCGGGGGCGCCCCGGGTGGCTTCGGTAAATGGCGACGTGATGTTGTACGCCGCCAGCCTCCCGAAGATCGCGGTTCTGCTGGCGGCCTTCGAGAAGATCGCCCAGGGGAAGATGGTCCTCGATGAGGCCACCGAGTACCGCCTGAGTCGGATGATCAAGGAGTCATCCAATCGCTACGCGACGGAAATGATGCACCAGGTCGGCAAGGAGTACATCGCCCGGGTGCTGCTCTCGCCGCGCTACCGGCTCTACGACCCGGAACACAACGGTGGACTTTGGGTCGGAAAGGATTACGCGAAGGCCGGCCTGTGGCGCCGAGACCCGCTTCATAACCTCTCGCACGGCGCGACCGCCATGCAGGTGGCCCGCTTCTACTACCTGCTGGCGACAGACAACCTCGTGACGCCCGAGCACAGCCGGAAGATGCGGGAGATCCTCGCGGACAGCGAGCTGAACCACAAGTTCGTGCGAGCGCTCCGGCGGATTGATCCCGCCGCCGCTGTGTCGCGCAAGTCGGGTTCGTGGTCCACCTATCACTCGGACAGCGTGTTCGTCGAGCGAGACGGGCACCGCTACATCGCCGTCGTGCTGAGCAACAACGCGAATGGGTCGCAATGGCTCGGGCGCATCATCACCAAGCTCGACGGATTGCTCGATCCCGACACCTCGGCGGCGGATACTCGGTCGCTCGGCGCGAACCAGGCGGTTCGCTGACGCGACTCGTCGGAGTCGATTTCGTCGGGCGGCGTAAACCAGCCGCCTCGCCGGCCCGCTACTCGTCCGAGTCGATCTCGTCGACAGGTTTGGTGGTCTTCTCGGGACCGATCTCATCGATGACGCGCTGAATTGCGGCTTCGTCCGATCCATCATCCAGTTTCGGTTGGCTGTCGGCCGAGGCCTCGCGGGGAGGGTGGTTGCGCTCCATGATTTCATGGATCTGCGTCGCGACCTGCTTGTGGATCTGGGCCGAATCTTTGCGCAGGACATTCGACAGCAAAACGACGATGTACTGCAGCCTGCGCCCGGGTTCGTCGGTTTCAACCATCGTGACGGAGTTCAAGTAGTTCCTCACATTTCCCTTGTACTTCCCGCACTCGAAACCGGGTTCTTCCTTGCAGCTATACAGCGACCCGGATTTGAAGTAGAGCGCCGAGCGGCGCAGAGCGGGTGACGATGCGTAGCGGATGCGGCCTTCCGAGAGGTAGATCAAACGCTTGATGGCAAGGCTCGAATAGGGGTCGACGAGCGCCCCCTTTTCCATCTTGACGATGTAGCGCAGCAGTTCGAGCGGCGTCGCCGCGCTGTTGGTGCCCGGGATGCGCGCCTTTCCCTCGTGCGTGAAGAAGCTCCCCTGGCGGAGCTTCCTGACGTCGAGGCCGTTGCGGGTGAGCGGGCTCTGAATCGCCTTGGTGTAGATGCTCGAGAGCTTCGATTTCGGGGTGTCGGCGAAGAATTTGGCGGCGGCTTCGGGCGAGAGGGGATACTCGGTGCCGAATTTCGAAAGCAGCACGAGTTGAGACATCACCGTGCTCGCAGCGGCATTGGAGCTGCTCGACATCATCCAGTCGAGCCAGGTCCAGAGGTTTCCGTCGTCGCCCTCCTGGATCGGGCGGTAGACGACCTCGGTGTCTCCCGGCTTCCAGAAGGGAACCTTGTGGCTGTCCGAGCGGATGAACGCGTCCGCGACGTGGTGGGTGTTGTAGAGCAGTGCGTCGCGCGCCTGGGTGTCATCGGGGTAGGCGTCGGCGAGGGCTTGGAACCAGGCGAGTCCCACCATCAGCTTGCCGACGCTGCCGGGGTTCTGATTCTGCTCCGCGTTGTGTTCCGCATAGCGCGGCTTCGCGGGGTCGGTGATGTCCAGTACGGCGATCGCGTAACCGTCCGCATCTTCACCGAGCATTGCGAGGATCGAGGCACTGAGTTCGGGATCGGGAGCCGGGATCTCGAAGTCCGGGTAATCGGTCAAGCGCAGCTGGACGTCGGCGATCCCGAGTCGGCCTCCCGGGGGAAGGATGCGTCCCTTGACTTCGCCGGTCTGGGAGAGTCGATAGGCTTCCAGGCGCAGCATTCCGGTCTGCTCGTAGGCGTCCATCGGATAGCCGAGCGCGAGCTGCGGGAGTGCGATGAGCGCAAAAGCGCTCGCGGTGAGGGTCGATAGTTTCACGGCTAGGACTCCTTCGGGATTCCGGAGAGATCGACGCGCGCGGAGCTGCGCAGCTCGAGTCCCGCATCGAGCTCGCTCAAGTACTGGTTCCGCTGGGCGCTCTTGTTTTCAACGAACGGTCGAATCTGGAGCAGGGCGAGTTTACCGTCCTTGAACGCGAACTCGATGTCGGCGGGCAGGAGATGGCCCTCTTCATCCCGCAAGGTTGGGAAACGCGTGACGTCCCGGGACATCGCGATCAACTGCTCGATCTCGCCCGGCTTGAGTACTTCAGCCGTTCCGCTCGCGGGCGTCTTCGAAACTCCACCGCTGAGCGGAACCTGCGTGAGAAGTGGCGCGGTGGCCTGGGCGAGGAACTGTACGTCGCCCGTACGGGTGTCGATCAGCAGCGATTCTGCGGCCTGGCCCTCGACGGCACCGCCGACCCCTTCGTTGACCGCCACGGTCAGGATGTTCAGGTCGCCGGTCTCGACATCGGCGGTGACCATCACGCCCGATTTTTCGGCCTGGAAGCTGTACTGCACGACGACCGCGGGAAAGACGTACTCGGGGTCGGTCATGTTGCCCTGGCGCCAACCATACGAGCGATCCTCGAAGGGTGATGCCCAAACCTCCCGGATCGACTCGAGAATATTCTCGTAGCCAACAATGTTCGCCAGCGTGAGATTGAGCCCGGCGCCCGTGAAGCCCGGCAGATCTTCGACGTTGGTGTCGCTGCGGATGAACACGCCGTAGCTGCCGTCGGGGCCGAAGTTCGCGTCGAGGGCTGAGCGCAATTGTGCCTTGAACTCGGGCCCGGGGTCGCAGGTCTCGATCCAGTGACGCAGCTTGCCGAGAAACGCGGCAACGGTTTCTTGCTGACGCTCTGGCTCGCCGTCCAGTCTGGCGATCGCGTCGTAGCGCTCCTTCATCCACTCGAAGACCGAAGGGCCGCCGGCTTCGATCGGCTGGTCGAGCACCTTTCGGAAGGACGCGAACGGGATCACGAAACCCGGTGGTACCGCGTCGCCGAAGTAGTGCTTGAGTTCTCCGAGGTTGGCGCCCTTGGGACCCGAGGATCGGCCCGAATCGGTTGCGCGCAGTCGCGCGAGCGAGATCATCTCGGTGCGCTCGAGATCGAGCTTCTCGAGGTCGGGCCGAATCACCAACTTGCCACCCATCGCCGCGCTCGCACCGAATACCGCGTCCCAGCGCGAACCGTCCTCGCTGAGTTGCACGACGCCGTTGGGGCTCACCGCGAGAACCGATCGCGTGCCGATGTGCTTGCGAACGGCCGGCAGGATTTCTTCTCCCACGACGACGTTGGGCACGCCGAGGTTGCGTGCGAGCAACTGGACGTGGGACAGCGAGCTGCCTTCTCCGAGCGTCAGGATGCCCGACACCGGCGGCAGCTCCGAGAGCGTTTCGGGCAAGAGGTAGATGCCATCTCGTTGGTAATCGTCGCCGGACGCCTCGAGAAGCACGCCGCGCGAGAGGCCCGGGTTGAGGGCGCGCAGACCCGCGCCGATCTTCCGGCCGAAGAGTTCGTGCTCGATCCCTGCGAGTTGGTTCGCATCGAGGACCAGGCTGTCGATCACGGCTCCGTAGAAGAGCAGGGGGCTGCCGCGCATCCGATCCTGGGTGTAGAGGTGCGCGAGTGGCTCGATCTCCGAGAACTTTGCGACGGGGATCGAGAAATCGAACGCGAGCCATCGCGCTGCCCACTCTGGCGCCCGCGCCAGATAGCGCAGTTCTTCCCGGTAATCGTCGACACTGAGTGAGGCGCTCGATTCGGTGCGTTCGACGCTCGAGCGCAGCTCGAGCAGGTGGCGGTCGCTGATGAAGCCGGCTCCGTAGAGTGCGGAGCCTGTCTGCTCGAGCCAGCGCAGTCGCTGGATGCGGGTGCTGGAACTCAACCCCTTCAGGATCGCGCTGCCCGCCACGAAGGCATCCCCCTCGATGACGATGCTGCCGCGCAGCAATGCGATCGCGCCTTCTGCATTCGTGGATTTCGGGATGCGGTCGCGCAACTCGCGGAGTAGGCGCGCGGCAGTCTCGAAGCGCGCTGCGGGGGTCGAGACATCACCGAGCGCTGCCGCGGCATCGCGGAGCCTGCGGATTGAGTCCGGGTCTTTCGTCTCGGCTGTGATTGCCAACAGTGCATCGGCGGCGCCGCGCGCCGCGTAGAGCGCGTCTATCGACGCGGCGATCGTCTCGTATTCGACGGCCAGCTCTGCTTTGCCGCTGGCCTTCGCGTAGTCGCGAACCTTCTTCGCGTCAGCAGCGTCCGGCGCGTTGTGGATCTTGGCGCGCAGCTTGGCGAACGACGCGTCTTTGTTGGCGATGACGACCGCGAGTTGTCGGACCTCCGTCGCGGTCGTCGATTGGGACTCGCGCGGAAACCAACGCACTGCCTCTCTGAGCAGCGCGTAACGCGCGGGGCTGCGCCAGATCGGGTCCGCGGCCATCGCGAGTAGGATCGCGTTCGCGGAGGCCTCTTCGTCCTCGGCCTGGAAGGCGCCTCGGTAGGAACGCGCTCCGCGGAAGATCCAACCGTCGTCCGCCTGGATCAGGAACTTCTCGATCAAGATCTGCTTGAGGGCATCGAGGTCCGCGTCTTCTCCCGTGAACGCATCGGCTCGAATGGGCGCGAGCAGGTTGGCGATCGTGTAGCCGTCCGCGCGCATGCTCTCCACGCGCTGGGTCCAGAGGCCGTGCTGGATGCCGCCGCCGCGCTGCGAGCACGCATAGGCCTTGGGGGGGTTGAACGGATCCATCTGCGCAAAACCAGCGGATTCCCTGAAAGGGGCCCTTCGGAGCGTCCTTCATCTCCTGAACCCAACGCTGGAGTTCGCTCGATCCCGGGTTCTGTGAAGCAGCGGCGGGGGAGAGTGAAAGGCCCAGTGCCAGCGGTGCAAGCAGCAGGGGGAGCCACGAGGGGGGTCGGATTTGTTTAGCCATGCGGCGCAGGATACGACAAATCGATTCCAAAGGCGCCAATTCGTTCCATTCCTACCCCTTTGGCGCGACCGCTCTGCGTCTCGTGATATCGTGCGCTCGGCCGAAGGGGGGGGCGCGGTGGTGCGAAAGTTCGGCATCGAGCCCGGTGAGGGGCGCTTGTTTTTCTGGGGGGCTGCAGCGCTCGCTCTCGCCGGCTGGGCGGACGTGTTCGTCAAGAACGCCTCGGAGACGTTGTTCCTCAAGCGCGGGCCGGGCGTCGAATACCTCCCGCTTGCTTTCCTGCTCAACTCCGTTCTGCTCGTCGGAACGACTTACATCCTGGGCCGCGTGGCGGCGCGTTCGAACCGGCTCCGATTGTTGCCGCGCGTCATGTTCGGCGTGGCGCTGCTGCTGCTGCCGCTCTGGTACCTCGTCAGAACCGATGCCATCAGCGCGTTCGTGCTGCTGGTTCTCGCTTCGAAGCAGTTCCAGTCGATTGCGCTGCTCGCGTTTTGGCTCGCGATCGGCGACCTGCTGGACGGTCGCCAGGCGAAACGGCTGTTTGCACCGATGATGGGTGGGTACACGCTGGGCAGCATCGTCGGGAGCTTCGCCTCCGATCCGATCGGCCGCGCGATCGGGGTAGACACCTTGCTTCCGATTGGCGCCGTTGCGTTCGCGCTCAGCGGGCTGCTCACGCTTCCGCTGGAGCGGATCCTGCCGAAGGGCCTCGACCGCGGATCGTCCAGCGGCCCCAAGTTCGAATCGAGCCCTTCCCGAGCTGACTCGACCGGCGTGTCCTTTCGCGGGCTGTGGTCGGAGAGCCAGCTGTTTCGATTGCTCTTCGTCGGTGCGGCGGCCAGTGGCCTGCTCGGTCCGATGTTGTATTTCCAGTTTCAGTACGTGGCCGACCAGGCGGCGACTGGCGAGGAGGGCTTGCTCACCCTGTTCGCGCAGTTTCGGGGTTGGGTCAATGTCGGTGTGCTCGCGGTCCAGGTCATGGTCACGGCGAATCTCTTCAAGCGAATCGGCATTCCACTGTCCATCGTGCTGTCGCCCGTCGTCTACCTGATCGGTTTTTGCGGCATGAGCATTCGGCTCAACCTGGCGGCGGGCGTCGGCGCTCGTGCGGCGACGGCGCTGCAGGATGGCGCCATCTACGACCCCGCGATGCGAATTCTGTTCAACCTCTTTCCCGAGCGGGAGCGGTCGCGGGCTACGGGGTTGCTCGAGGGCCCGGTCAAGCGGGCCGGTGGTGCGATCGGGAACATCCTCAGTCTCGCAGCCATTCATTTCGCGAGTGCCATCACCGTGGGCTACATCGCGATTCCGATCGCGCTGACGTGGCTAGTGACTTCACTCTCGCTCTGGCGACGCTATCCGGCGCTGCTCCTGCGCGCTTCGACGCGGCGCGCGCGTTACGGAGACGACCTGGACATCTCGGAGATGATCGATCCGAATACGGTGCGGGTTCTGTCGGCCCACCTCGCTAAGCCCGATCCGCGGCCCGCGATCGAACTGGTTTGCGAAGCGCCCCCTGCGGATGCCGCACGCGCGCTCGCCGAGGCGGCAAGGGTTGCACCGGATTCGACGCGCCCACTGCTCATCAACGCCCTCAACCGCGTACTCGAGCGCACCGTGACCGAATTGGTGTCGAGCCCCCAGGCTTCCGGGGATCTCGAAAACCTACTCGTGGAATCCGTAGCGTTGAGCGACAGTGACCGAGCGGATGTCGTGCACGCCTATGGTCAGCTGACCCCGGGCGAGGAAGCGGTCTCGGTGCTCGAGTACGCGCTTGCGGATGCGTCGACGGCCGTTCGCCTCGCTGCGGCCACGGCTCTCGATCGACGCGGCCACCCGGTCGATGAGTTTGGAAATATCTCCGAGGCTCTCGAGCGGGCCATCGCGAGTGATGATCCCGTGGAGCGGCGAATCGCGCTCGAGGAGCTGCGGGCCCGTCTGCTCTGCTCGGAACCCGGGCCGGGAGTGGGCGCGTGACCTCGAGCGACTCGCGCGACTTCTCGAGAACGAGAGCGATCGGGCGCGCGCCGCCGAGGCAATCGCCGAGATTGCGCACCGACATGGCGCAGCGGCCGCGCTCGTGCGCGAGAACATGCTCCGGTACCGAAGCTCAGCGAACCCCGAAGTGTGCGCCGCGGTATTGCATTTCTGCGGATACGCTGGAATCGTCGATCAGGCTCCCTGGATGATCGAGCAGATCGCGGGCGACGGTGGGAGACATCTCAGTTCGGTTCGGAATGCAGCGCGAGAGGGCCTGATTGCATTGGGGTCGGAAGTGGCCGACGTGCTGCTCGTCGAACTCTCGTTTGGCAAACGCCACACCCGCGACGCGATCCTGCCAATCCTGCGCCAGCTCCGTGTGGAGCGCGTGAAGCTCCGCGATCTCTACGAGCGCGAACTCGAATCGGTCCGGCGCAAATTGATCCACCGGCACGTGCTCAGCCAGGAACTCGCCGCGGCGATGGTGATCCAGCGTCTGCGCGAGGGCGCTGATGAAGCAATGCACACCGCACTCCTGCTTCTCGCGGCGATCTACAACGAGGATCGCATCGCGGAGTTGGGAGAGAGAATCAAGCGCGGCGGTGGCGCGGGTATCAACGCGATGCTGCTCGAAGCGTTGGATTCGTTGCTCGGGCCTCATGAGAAGGCCGAGTTGATGCCATTGATGGGTGATCGACCGCTGGAGCTGCGCGCGCACTCTGCGGCGGCCTCGCTCGGAGTCCCGGTGCCGGACGTGCGGCAGGCGACCCTCGCGCTGCTCGAGGAGCCAGACGAACTCACCCGCATGTTGGTCGCCAAGACGCTGTTGGAACCGAGCGAAGCGGAGGGCCGTCTGGCCAGTTCGGAGGATGTAGAGGATCATCCGGAGGTGCTGAACCCGGTTGAAATTGCACTCCACCTGAAGAGTCTGCCGCTGTTCGAGAGGTTGACGACCCGTCAACTCATGAATCTCGCGAACGAGGTTCGCGAAGAGCAGCACGACTCTGGGGCGATCGTCTGTCGAGAGGGTGAGCCCGGAGATTGCCTCTATCGGATCGTGGAAGGGCAGGTCCGGGTCACGCGCGGGGAAACGCTGCTGCGCGAACAGGGGCCCAAGAGTTACTTCGGAGAAATTGCCGTTCTGGAGGGTGAAAGCCGAACCGCCACGGTTGTGACCACGACCCCGGTGCGGTTTCTCCGCCTGGATCGCGACGACCTGCTGCGCCTGATGGAGGAGTTGCCGGCGATCGCGATCGGGATCTGCCAAACCCTCTCGCGGCTGGTCAGTGAACTCTCGGGGCGCGTTCGAGCGTAACCGAGGCCAGTTGCACGGCGAGGCTCGGGCTCAGGCTTTGCCGCTCACGAGTCTCGCGCGCGAAACCGAGCTTGATCTCGGACGCCAAACCCAGCGTGGCCTCGGCCGCGAAACCGAGCTTGATCTCGGACGCCAAACGGCCGACAATGAGGGAGCACGAATCGGACGGGAGGCGAGAGGATGGGGTCGACCACCGGGTACCGGCGTGGAGAGAGCCGTCGCGATTCGCGTTGCCGCGGCAAGGCGCGGTGGCTCGCCGCAGTGGCCGCGCTCGCAATGCTGGCTGTCGCTTCGCCCGCCGCCGCTGAGGAATACGACGAAACCTATAGCGGCCATCCCCTCCGCATCGTCGGCTACGTTCTTCATCCGATCGGCGTGATTCTCGATACCCTGATCTTCCGCCCGTTCCACTGGATCGGCAGTCACGAGCCGTTCAAGACGCTGTCGGGTCAAAAGAACTGACCGGGGGCGGGCCCCCGCCCCAATAATCACCGCGAAAATTTGCTTGTACCGGCAACCCAGCATTGGTATGGTTGTTGCATGGGTTCATGTGCCAACGCTGCTTCTCCGGAATGGCTCCCACCGCCACCCTCGAAACGCGCGGGGTGGAATCTCTCGTAATGCCCAACTTCAGTGTCGCTCGAGCCCTCGCGGTTGCGGTGGGTGGCATTCTGGCCGCCGGTCTTTCCAGCGCCGGGGAGTCGTCCGGCCTTCGGATCTCCGGCATGACCTTCGTCGGGAGTCGAGGGGGACAGAGTGAACTGGTGGTGCGAGCCGACACCGCGTTCTTTCACCCGGATTCGGGTTTGGCAGATCTTGTAGTGGTGCGAGCGCGGGTCTCGGACGCCAAGAAGGGTGAGAGCTTTCAGATGCAGTGCGATCGAGCCGAGCTCGACATCGAGACGAACGATTTTACCGCGATCGGGAACGTGAAGGGCCTCACCGGGGACGGGCAGCGCTACAGCGCGCCCTGGGTCCGCTACGAGCACGCGTCTTCGATGCTCCAAACGGACGCACCGGTCACCGTGGTCGACCGTGGTGGCACGTTTCGCGGAGATGGCTTTCGCTACCACATCGACGAGCGCCGTTTCGAATTGCTCGGAAACGTTGTGATGGAGCAGGCCCAATGAAAATCTGGTTTTCCTGTCTCAGCCTCGCGTTCTTGCTGCCCGCTCTCCACGCAGCCATCGCGGACGAGCTGCCCGGAGTCGAAGGCGAACTCGCCGCCGAAGCTGCGCGCGTGCGCGTCGGCGTGGCCTCGTTCGAGGTGGCCGGCCCGTCGGGTGTCGAGGTGCCCGACTTTGCGACGCTCCTCGCCGATCTGCTCGGGACTCGCGGAGTCGGGCGCATCGTTGGCCCCGAGCAGTTCGGGGCGCCCGCGACCGCGCAGATCGAAGCGAGCGCCGCCCGGGCGTGGGCCGCAGCGGCCATGGTGGACGGCGTCGTGGTCGGTAGGACCACTCAGCTCGGAAGCCGCTTCAGCGTCGACGTGCGGCTGCTCTCGGCGACGTCGGGGGCTGTGGTCGACAGCTACATCGCCGAAATCGCGCGAACCGATCAAGTGACGTCGGCGGTCGCGACGCTTGCCGATCAGGTGATCGCGGGGGTCCTCAGCCTCATGGGCCCCGCGGATTCCGCAGCGCCCCCGGCCGCCCGCAGCGCAGCGGGCTCGGACCCCAGCCTGCGCGCCTTCGATAGCTTCGCGCCGATCTCGATCAGATCGAATTCCCTCGAAGCCGCAGAGGTCAACGGAAACCGAAGACTCGTGTTCAGCGGTGATGTGAATGTCGTTCAAGACGACATCACGATGACTTCCAACCAACTGACGGCCGACTACGCGGAGGGAGCGAGCGAACCGAGTCGACTGGTCGCCCGGGGGTCGGTCCGCGTTGTTCAGGGAAAACAAGAAGCGCATTGTGACAGCGGAACCTTTGAGCGGGCCGAGGAGTTGCTGATCTGTTGTGGCAACGCGGAACTTCGAGACGGCTCGAGTCGGGTGCGGGGCAAGTGCATCGAGTTCGATCTGAGGAACCAGACGGTTCGCGTCGAAGACGCCACGGTGAACATCATCCCGGAGCCGAGTGACGGCGGTTCCGGAAATCCCGGAGGGCGCTAGCAGTGAGCTCGCTGACCGGGATGGCACTGACCAAGCGCTACGGACAGCGAGACGTGGTTCGATCGGTCGATCTGGAGGTGAAGCCCACCGAGGTCGTGGGGCTCTTGGGGCCGAACGGTGCCGGCAAGACCACCACCTTCAACATGGTGGCGGGCGGCGTGAAACCCTCTTCGGGCGAGGTCTTTCTCGGGAAGACGAAGATTACGGGTTTGCCGATGTACCGGCGGGCGCGCCTCGGCATTACGTATCTCCCGCAGGAACCCTCGATTTTTAGAAAGCTTTCGGTCGCCGAAAACGTCAACGCCATCCTCGAAACCGTGGAGCCCAACCGAACGGTTCGGCGAGAAAGGCTGAGGGAGCTTTTGGCCGAACTCGGTCTGACCGAAAAGTCACATTTGAGGGCGGACACGCTTTCCGGTGGAGAGCGACGCCGTGTGGAGATTACGCGCGCCTTGGTACTCGATCCGAAATTCATGCTGCTCGATGAACCGTTTGCGGGGATCGACCCCATCGCGGTCATCGACATCCAGAAGATCATCGAGCAGCTCAAGGGCAAGGGGATTGGCGTCATCATCACCGATCACAATGTCCGGGAGACGCTATCGATTTGCGATCACGCCTACATCATCAAGGACGGAGAGATCATCCGGAAGGGGACGCCCGAGGAGATCGCGTCTGATGAACAGGTCCGGCGGATCTATCTCGGGGAGAACTTCCAGCTTTGAGAATTGCAATTTTTAGGCTTCCAGCGCTGACCGGGCGCGTGGAACGCCGAACGGACTGAGCGAATGGGCCTCGAACTGAAACAGCAATTGCGCCTGACCCAGCAGCTGGTGATGACACCGCAGCTGCAGCAGGCCATCAAGCTGCTTCAGCTGAATCGGCTCGAGCTCGTGGGTCTCGTCCAGCAGGAGCTGGAGGAGAATCCGGTTCTCGAAGAGTTCGCCGAGCTCGATGAGGAAGGCGAGGCTCCGGCCGAAGAGTACGAGGCCGAAGCGGCGGCGCCGCCCGCTGCGAGCGAAGTGCCTCCCGGCGATGAGGTGGCCGCAGCGGATGCGCAGAAATCGAGTGAGGAGCTAACGGACGCTGAAAAGATTGCGGACTTGGAGTGGCAGGATTACCTCAACTCGAACCCGCAAATGTCACAGGTTTCCGGCGGCGATGACGACCGGCCCTCGATCGACGCCACGCTCACCCGTCGCGATACGCTGTCCGAACACCTCGAGTGGCAGTTGCAGCTCACGGAGTTGCCGGTCGAGGAAGAGGTTGCGGCCCGATTCATCATCGGAAATATCGACGAGCGCGGTTATCTGCAGGCCACGGTCAGCGAGCTGGCCCGCCAATCTGGCATGTCGGAAGCCGTCGTCGAATCTGCGTTGGCTCGGGTTCAGGCGTTGGATCCCGTCGGAGTGGGTGCGCGGGATCTGCGGGAGTGCCTGCTCGTCCAGGTCAAGACACTCAAGATCGAGGACCCGTTGGTCTTGCGCATTCTCGACGAGTGTCTCGATGTGCTCATCAAGCGCGACTTCCGAGGAGTTGCTCGAGTGCTCGACGTCTCCGTGTCCGAGGTCGTCGCCGCTGCCGATATCATCGGCCGACTCGAGCCGCGTCCGGGCCGCGCGTTCGGGGGCGACGAGCCGGTGTACATCATCCCCGACATCTACGTCCACAAGGTCAATGACGAATTTCACATCGTCTTAAACGATGACGGAATGCCCCGGCTCCGGATCAATGGCCTCTACCGCGACGTTCTCTCGCGCGGAAACGGTGCCTCGAAGGACACCAAGGCATACGTGCAGGAAAAGGTGCGATCCGCGCTCTGGCTCATCAAGTCCATCCATCAGCGTCAGCGCACCATCTACCGGGTGATGGAGAGCATCATCAAGTACCAACGGGATTTCTTCGATCGGGGCATCAACCACCTCAAGCCCCTCAATCTTCGCGATGTGGCAGAAGACATCGAAATGCACGAGTCGACAGTCAGCCGGGTCACCACCGCGAAATACGTCAATACACCACAGGGCATCTTCGAGTTGAAGTTCTTCTTCAACTCCAGCATCAACCGGGTCGTGGGGGACGCTGTGGCGAGCGAGAGCGTCAAGGAGCGGATCCGCAAGCTGATCACCGCGGAGGATGCCCGCCGCCCCCTTTCGGACCAGCGGATCGCGGAGATGCTCAAGGTCGCCAATATCGACATTGCCCGCCGCACGGTCACGAAATACCGCGAATCGCTGAATATTCTCTCATCGACCAAACGCCGCGAAGTCGGCTAGCCTCCCGTCCGCAAATCGAGGGATCTCCGATGAAGATTATGGACATCCTCGTGAACGATGCCGTGATTCTGCATCTGGGAGCCGGCAACAAGCGCGAGGTGCTCGCAGAAATGGCTGGCGCGCTGGCGAAGGTGGAGCCCCAGATTGAGGGCGATCGCCTCCTGGAGGTGCTCCTCGAGCGCGAGGCGCTCCAGAGCACCGGGATCGGGGATGGTGTCGCAATCCCCCACGGGAAGATGGCTGGCCTAGACCGCCTGGTCGCCTCCTTTGCCCGGAGTCCGGAAGGGGTCGATTTCGAATCGATCGACCGCCAGCCCACCCATCACTTCTTCTTGCTCGTCGTGCCCGAGCACTCCGGTGGCCAGTATCTGAAGGCCCTGGCGCGAATCTCGCGATTCTTTCGAGACGCGGCCTTTCGCCAACAGCTCACGAATGCCGAGAAGCAGAGCGACATCATCCAGGCCATTGCCGAAGAGGACACCAAGCTCTAGGAGCGCAACCCCAGAAATGGGGGCTGCGCGACGCCGCAGAAGCTTTGGCCGAAGGCCAACGCGCAGCTAGGAGCGCAACCCCAGAATGAGCGCGACGCCGCAAGCGAATCCGAGGGATTCGCCCGCTAGCCCTCGTCGCGCGACGCCCGCCCAGCGGATTCGGAGTGACCATGACGGTTTCGGTCCACGGGGCGTTCCTCGAGGTACGCGGCGTTGGGATCGCGCTGTTTGGCCCGAGTGGAATCGGAAAGAGCGAGTGCGCGCTGGAATTGCTGAGTCGTGGGCATCGACTCGTCGCAGACGACGTGATCGAACTGACGCCCGAATCGGGTGACCGCCTCAAGGGGCGCGCGCCTGAGAGGATTCGCCACTACATGGAAATTCGCGGAATCGGGATCTTCTTCGTTCCGGAACTGTTCGGTGCGGATTCGGTCTGCGATGAAATGACCGTTGATCTAATTTGCCGACTCGAGCGGTGGCGGGAGGACGTCGCCTACGAGCGCGTCGGATTGGAGCGGCCGGAAGAAGAACTCGCGGGTGTCCGGCTGCCACGGCTGACGCTGCCTGCGCGGCCCGGTGGATCCATGGCGACGGTCGTGGAACTGGCGGCCCGGGAGCACCTGCAGCGCCGATCGGGCGTGAATGCCGCGCAGCGCCTCGATCAGCGCTTGCGGGAGGAAATGGAGCGACGTTGAGGTACTCGGGTGCGCGCATCGTTTTTGTGAGCGGACTCTCCGGAAGCGGCAAGAGCACGGCGATGGCGGCGCTCGAGGACCTGAGCTTCTACTGTGTCGACAACCTCCCGGTTCAGCTCATCGAGCAGTTTCTTCACCTCTGTATCCAGGCGACTCCGCCGATCGAGAAGATCGGATTGGCGATCGACGCCCGCGAGGAGCCGTTTCTTCGCGAGCTGCCGACTGCGATTGCGCAGTTGCGGGATTCGGGCGCGCAGATCGAGGTCATCTTTCTCGACTGCTCGAATGATGCGTTGCTCAACCGCTATCGCGAGACGCGTCGGGTTCACCCGCTCTCGCCCGCCGGAAGCGTCGAGGAGGGCATCGAAAAGGAGCGGCGCTTGCTGGTCGACGTTTCCGCACTCGCCGATCACCGGATCGAGACGTCGGCGCTCAACGTCCATCAGCTCAAGGCCAGCATCGTCCAACACATTGCGGGCGAGACCCGCGCCACCGTCGTCAATCTGGTTTCCTTCGGCTTTCGCTACGGGACGCCGCCGGCCATCGAACAGCTTTTCGATGTGCGCTTTCTCCCCAATCCCTATTTCGAAGAGCGCCTGCGCGAGCGTTCTGGGTACGACCAGGAAGTGACCGATTACGTATTGAAGAATCCGCTGGGGACCGCGTTGTTCGAGAGACTCTGCGATTTGTGCAACTTTCTGGTTCCCCTATATGATCAAGAAGGCAAGGCGTACGTGACGATAGGCGTGGGGTGCACGGGCGGGAGGCACCGGTCCGTCGCGGTCGTCGAGGCGCTCGCTGAATCGATTCGAAGCACGGGGCGCGAGGTGAACGTGGAACATCGGGACGTGGAGCGAAGCTGATGAAGATTGGTGTGGTCATCGTTACCCATTACCAGATCGGCGCAGAGTTTCTCCACGCGCTGCGCCTGATCGTTCCGAACGCGCCGGAATTCATCTCCGTGTCGATCGACCCGAAGCAGACCGTCGACGAAATGCGGCAGTTGATCCAGAAGGGGTTGAAGCGGGCGGATCGCGGATCGGGCGTGCTCGTGCTCACCGACATGTTCGGAGGGACGCCGTCCAACATGAGTCTGTCGTTCGTGGAAGAGACGGGAGTCGAGGTCGTGACGGGCCTGAATCTTCCGATGCTCATCAAGCTCGCGACGCTTTCAGAAGACAAGACCCTCGAGGACCTCGCCACGTTCATCAAGAGCTACGGGCAGCGCAATATTTCCGTTGCGAGCGAGATCCTCCCGGAAAGGAATCCGTGAGCAAGACCATCGAGCGCGGATTCACGATCCGGAGCGAACTGGGTCTGCACGCGAGACCCGCGGGCGAGTTCGCGGTCATGGCGGGTCGCTTCGAATCCGAGATTTCGGTGGGCAACGGCCGCGAGTGGGTGGACGGGCGAAGCGTGCTCTCCTTGCTCTCGCTCGCAGCGGGCCGCGGCGTCGAGCTGCAGATTCGCGCGACCGGAGCAGACGCCGAGGAAGCCGTCATTGCGCTCGGTGCGCTGCTCGAGCGCTCTCACGCCGAGATCGAGAGCGCCAAGGTCGGTTGAGCGAGGAGTGGCATGGGCCGGCTTCGCGGGTCTGGCCACGCCGACCCGAAGCCCGCTCACTCGACGGTGTGAGCAGCCCTCTGCGCGCCGCTCTAATTGAATCCGAAACGGCTCTCGTCTAGAGTGCGGGATCCATTTCTAACGTGCAGGACCACATTTACGGCCTGAGGAGTCCCGAATCATGGCGAGAGGCACTCTTTTTACTTCTGAATCGGTTTCGATGGGCCATCCCGACAAGATGTGCGATCAGATTTCCGACGCCGTTCTCGACGCGATGCTCACCCAGGATCCCGCATCGCGCGTTGCCTGCGAGACGCTCACCACGACCGGCCTCGTGATGTTGGCGGGTGAAGTCACCACGAACGCGGTCGTTGAACTCGCCCCGCTGGTTCGCCAGGTCGTCTCGGATATCGGCTACACGGATTCAGACATGGGCTTCGACGCCGCGACGTGCGCGGTGACGATCGCCCTCGGCCGCCAATCGACGGATATCTCGCAGGGCGTTTCAGAAGGCGAGGGGCTCCACAAAGAGCAGGGGGCTGGCGACCAGGGAATGATGTTCGGTTTCGCGTGCGACGAGACGCCCGAACTCATGCCCGCACCGATTCGGCTCGCCCACCGCCTGATGGAGGCCCACCGCGCCCATTTCGAGAGCGGCGAAATCGGGTTATCTGCGGCCGGACGCAAAGTCGCAGGTCACGATCGAATACGACGGCGATCGACCCGTGCGGATCCCCGCGGTGGTCCTCTCCACCCAGCACACTCCTGACGTTTCCTGGGACCAGCTCAGCAAGGACGTCATCGCGAAGATCATAAAACCGACGATTCCCGCCGAACTCCTCGACGATGACACCGTGTATCACGTGAATCCCGACCGGGCGGTTCGTGGTGGGTGGGCCGATGGGGGATGCTGGGCTCACGGGTCGGAAGATCATCGTCGACACCTACGGCGGCATGGGTCGCCACGGTGGCGGCGCATTTTCGGGCAAGGACCCCTCCAAGGTCGACCGCAGCGCCGCCTATGCGGCGCGCTGGGTGGCGAAGAACCTCGTGGCCGCCAAGGTGGCCCGGCGCTGTGAGGTGCAGCTCGCCTACGCGATCGGCGTAGCGGAGACCCGATCTCGATTCGGGTCGAGACGTTCGGCACGGGCGAGTCGGACCACGCGAAGCTCGAGAGACTGGTTCGCAAGCACTTCGACCTCACGCCGAAGGGGATCAACGACGCGCTCGATCTTCGCCGGCCGATCTACCGCGCGACCACCTACCACGGTCACTTTGGTCGGGAGGGGGAGGGCTTTCCCTGGGAGAATACCGACCGCGCGCAGGCCATCGAACGCGACGCGAGCTGAACCGAGCCATCACCGTCTCAGCAGGTGTGCGCAGATCCGGGGCGCCAGATCCACGTCCGAAGGAGATGGAGGGTGTGAGGCGAACTCCCGCGCCGCGGAGGGCGGCCTTCCGAAAAGCCCATCGCCGGGGTGGGCTGTGTTGCGGCGCTTCGTTCGCGGCGTTCTGCTGGATTCTGGCGATGGGCTGTTCCGGGGTCACGCGAGCCGATGACGTCGCACCCTCTCCAGACTCCGTCGTCATTCGGGTGCTCCTGATGGAGGCCGACGGGCGGGTGTGGACGCGGGATTGGCGCGCGGGCAGCGGCGGGACCGTCGTGGAGCCCGGGCCGCGCGGCCTTCTCGCGGACCGTCGACCCGTGGGTGACGTATGGCGGATCGGGGGTAGCGGGATCGTGGCCGTCAACCAGATGCGATTTCGAGGAGAAGTCGAATTTCGACGTATTTCCCGATGGAATGCAGGTCATCAATGAAGTGATGCTCGAAGATTACGTGCGGGGATCCTGGGTCGGGAGATCTATCCGGACTGGCACCCGGAGACGCTGAAGGCCCAGGCGGTGGTCGCGCGCAGCTATGCGCTCCACCAGCGCGCGGCGAGCGACGGCCAGGCCTTTCACGTGGGGGCCGGAACGGGCAGCCAGGTCTACGGTGGCGTGGCCGCCGAGACCCCCGCGATTCGCGCCGCGGTTTCGGCTACCCGCGGCGAATTTCTCGCCTACGCGCGAAAGCCGATCCTGGCCGTCTACCATTCGGCGTCTGGCGGACGCACAGCCAGTTCAGAGGAGGTCTGGGGGCGCCCGCTGCCCTATCTGGTGAGCCTCGAAGTGGCGGACGAGCAGGATTCCCCGGATACCTACTGGCGGGCGAGCATCTCAAAGACCAAACTGGGGCGCGCTCTCGACTCGCTCGGGATCCGGATCGGATCGCCCCGCGAGTTGCAGGTCGTGGATCGCTCGCGGAGTGGGCGGGCGCTGCGGGTGCGGATTCGCGGCGACAAGGGAAACCATAATTTGGAGGCACGCGCGCTGCGCGTGGCGCTTGGAGAATCGGTGATTCGCAGCACGCTATTCGAAATTCGCTCGGCACCGGACGCCTTCGTGTTCGTCGGCTCGGGCCACGGACACGGAGTCGGCATGAGCCAGTGGGGTGCGCAAAGCATGGCGCAGCGCGGTTCGACGTATCGCGAGATCATTCAAACTTTTTACCCGGGAACTTCGTTGGTGGGAGGAGCGCCGCAATGAACTTTCAATTTGGCCTCATTCCCCTCCAGGCTCAACCCGAAGGATCGCCGTTTGGCGCGTTCGTACCGATCATCCTGATTACTGGGATTTTCTACTTCCTGCTGATCCGACCGCAGCAGAAGAAGCAGAAAAAGCTGGAAGGGATGATCAAGGCCATCGAGAAGGGTGACAACGTGGTCACGAGTGGCGGGTTGCACGGAAAGGTCATCGGCGTCACCGATGACGTGCTAACCCTCGACATCGGCGGCGTGAAGGGCGAACGCGTCAAGGTCAAGGTCACTCGCGCGCGGATCGAGAACGTGGACGTGGCGAGCAAGAGGGGCGAGGAATCGTGAGTTTTCGTGGGCGCGCAATCTGGGTCATCGCGACGGTTCTGCTCTTCGGTTATTACGCGGTCGCGAATTACGCCTCTGAAGAGACTCGAATCGAGAGCCCGTGGGTACCCGACAACTCGCTGCGCCTCGGATTGGACCTGCGCGGCGGCATCCATTGGGTGATCGGGGTCAAGCTCGGCGCGACCGAAGATCACGAACTCAGCTTTTTGAAGGGTCGCCTGACAGATGAACTGGAGCGCAGAGAAGTCGTGGTCGGGAAGATCGACATCACCGATCAGAAGCTTCGGATCGAAACGTTTACCGAAGAGGCGCGCGCGGCCGTCCGCGATTGGTTCGGCGACACGGACCAGATCGCGGAAGTGGGGAAGGACCCCGAGCTGCTGACGTACGAGCTTTCGGATCTGCGGCGACAACAGGTTCGCGAGCAGGGCATGTCACAAGTCATCGAGGTGCTGCGTCGCCGCATCGGCGATCCGATGAAGGGCATTCCGGACTCGGTGGTGACCCGGCAGGGTGACGATCGCGTGCTCGTGCAGATCCCGGGCGGCTCGGTCGATCGAGCCCGCGCACGCGAGATGTTGCGGGTGACGGGCTTCCTCGAGTTCAAGATCGTGATGGACATCGCGCAGACCGAGGAATTGTTGCGCGCCAAATACCCGGATTCGGAGTTGCCCGAGGACACGACCATTGCGTTCGAGCGCGACAAGGAGACCGATCGGGTCCTCAGCGCCTATCTGGTCGGTGTGGAGGCTGACCTCACCGGCGATTACCTCACGGATGCGCGGCCTGGTTTCGATAATCAGCAGCGCCCCCAGGTCGACTTCGCATTCAATCCGGCCGGGGGCGAACTCTTCCAGGCGCTCACCGAGGAGAACATTGGAGCGCAGCTCGCCATCATCCTCGACGATCGGGTCTACAGCGCGCCGACGATTCAGAGCCGGATCTCGAGTCGCGGAACGATTAGTGGGCGATTCACGGTGGCGGAAGCGTCGGACCTGTCAGTGATCCTGCGCGCGGGCTCGCTCTCCGTTCCCGTGGTGATCGAAGAGGAGCGGACCGTCGGCCCCGCGCTCGGAGCGGATTCGATCCGACGCGGCGTTCGGGCCATGATCGTAGGCCTGGCATTGGTCCTGCTGTTTATCGCGCTTTACTACCGCGTGTCGGGCCTCTACGCGAGCGTAGCGCTCGGCGCGAACCTGTTGCTGCTGATCGGCGTGATGTCGATGTTCGAGGCGACGCTGACGCTTCCGGGACTCGCGGGCATCGTGCTCACGGTCGGCATGGCGGTCGATGCGAACGTGATCATCTTCGAGCGCATTCGCGAGGAGCTGCGCGCGCACAAGACGCCCCGCGCGGCGATTTCGACGGGTTTCAGCAAGGCGTTCTGGACCATCATGGACGCCAACATCACGACCCTGGGCACGGCCATCGTGCTCTACAACTATGGAACGGGGCCCATCAAGGGCTTCGCGGTAACGCTTTCGATCGGCGTCGTGACCAGTGTGTTCGCGGCGTTGGTCATCACGCGGCTGATGTTCGCGGTCTTCCCCGGCGATCGTCATGTCGAGAGCTTATCCATCTAGGAGCCCAACCCCAGAGTGGGGGTGGGCGACGACGCAGAAGCTTTGGCCGAAGGCCAACGCGCAGCTAGGAGCGCAACCCCAGAGTGGGGGTGGGCGACGACATAAAGCGAATCCGTAGGATTCGCCGACTAGGAGTTCAACTTCGTGCCGTTCGAACTCGTGCCTCCGGGCACCCACATCGATTTCATCGGCAAGCGCCGCATTGCGGCGACGATTTCGTTCTTTCTGCTGTTGGCGGGCGCGATCGCGGTTCTGGTCAATGGCGTGAAGCTGGGAATCGATTTCCAGGGTGGCACCGAAATGCAGGTGCTCTTCGACGATCAGGTGAACGTCGATGAGGGATCGATCCGCAATCTGGTCGGCGCCTGCGGGATCGAGGCTGCGAGCGTGGTCCGCTACGGCGAGACCACACACCGGGAATTTCTGATCCGATTCCAAGTGGGTGCGGTCGCTGACGCCGAGGGAGGCGGATGCCCGCTCACCCCGGAGCAGACGGAGGCGCTCGAACGAGCCAAGCTCGCCGGCGGCGGGGGAGGCGACGAGGGCGAAAAGGGCGAGACGATCGACAAGCTGGCGTACGCGCTCGGTAACGAAATCGGGCCGCTCGAAATCCAGCGCGTCGAGTTCGTCGGCCCACGGGTCGGAAGCGAACTGCGCTCCGATGGTTTGAAGTCGCTCCTGGTGGCCTGCGTCCTGATCCTGATCTACATCGCGTTTCGCTTCAGCGCCCGGTTTGCGCCAGGAGCGATCATCGCGCTGGTTCACGACATCGGGATCACGGCGGGTGTCTTCGTGATCGTCGGAATGGAATTCGATCTTCGCGTGCTGGCGGCCCTGCTGGCGATCCTGGGTTACAGCCTGAACGACACGATCATCATCTACGATCGAATCCGCGAAAACATGGAGCTGCGGACGAAGTTCGATCTGGTCGACGTTCTCAACCAAAGCGTCAATCAGACGCTGGCGCGTACCGTGCTCACCTCGGGCACCACGATGGTGGCGGTACTCGCGCTGTGGATCCTCGGTGGCGAAGTCATCCGTCCGTTTGCGATCGCGATGGCGATCGGGATCGTGGTCGGGACCTACTCGTCGGTGTTCATCGCAGCGCCGACGCTGCTGCTGCTGGAGCGGCGTTTCGGAGGTGCCTCGGCGCCGTCGGTCGCCGGCCCAGCGCCGGAAGTCACTCCCTCGGTTCGGCACGAAGCGCCGCCGCGGAGAGGCGTTGGCCCGAGTAAATCCAAGCGAAAAAAGAAGAAGCGCCGTTAGGAGCGCGACCCCCGTTGGGGGTCGCGCGACACTCCATCGGGAAGTCGCAGACTTCCCCAGCTCGCGGCGGCGGCTTTTCCCCGCAAAAGAAAAAGCGCCGCTCGACGCGGCGCTTTTGGTTCGGGCTCGGATTCGAAGCCGTTGTTTCGGAGCGCGCGGCTGGGTCAGCCGGCCTTGCGGACTCCCGGAGCTACCGGGGTTCCGGCAGCCTCTGAGCCAGCGGTTCCGGTGCGGTCTCCCTTCTGGGTCATCTTGATCGCGCCATTGAGCTGAGCGCCTTCCGCGACGATGAGCTTGGGTGCGGTGACGTCGCCGTCGACCCTGCCGGTCGCTTGGATTTCGACGCGCTCGAGGCCGAATACGTTGCCGTCCACGTGGCCGACGATCACGACGGTCTTTGCGTGGATTTCAGCCTTCAGCTTGCCGTTGGCACCAACCGTGAGTTGGTTGTTCGGGAGGTCCACCTTTCCTTCGACCTGGCCCTCAATCACCATGTCCTCGTTGCCCGTCAGGTCGCCCCGGATGGAGATCGATTTGCCGATGTTCGCCACGTTGCTTGCCTCCTCGTTGGGCTGTTGGCGGCGAGCGCCGCTCGCACTCGATGTCGGTGCGGGGGCCGGCGAGCGCGCTGCACTCCCGGTACCCTCCTGCTCTTCGCGCTTTCCGCTAAACAGACTCAAGGTCCCCCCTGTCTCGCGCCGAGCTTAGCAGGAACT
>PVMK01125578.1_pt1 | contig 23729 bp, 22 predicted proteins | sample 1853481 | NCBI WGS metagenome assembly PVMK01 (sample SAMN08533507, study PRJNA380276) | Marine sediment metagenome, whole genome shotgun sequencing project. | reverse complement strand
ATGGCAGCCAGGAAAAATGCAGCTAATGTACTGGCAGCATATTTGAATGATTTACGCATCGATTGCATGGATATTCCCCCGTTTGTTATCAGAATTCGCCCGGCACGCATCATTCATTCTTACTGTTAGCCGGACTCACTTATGTATTCTTGCAGCAACTTTACATCACTATCATTTGGCCTTGCCTTTTGCGCGATTTGCCGCAGAAGATCGTAATGGCCAAACCTGGATGCTCAACGCCCGTTGATGTTTAGTTCCACCTTGTTATTTGTTTTTACTGTAATTCGAATTATTATGCAGACACTATTATTATGCAAGCTCGCCTGCGAATTATGAAAACATAACATAATCGGCAAATTACAAAGAAAACCGATCATTAATCTGATTCAAATGTCTGCTCTCCGACTCGGGAATCCGGCGGCCGTTCGGTCAAGGTCCAGTCTTCCAACCAAACCACCTCGGTCTCGATTCCGCCATCTGCGCCCAGAATCAGGCGGCGAAATCCTGGAGGGCGGGTATCCATGACACAGGTCTTGGTCCCCGGCGTAAACTGCGCGCAGGTCGATGGCGTGCTGAGCATGCGCAAGTTTTTATGTTTTCGATCCGACGCCTGATGCACATGACCCCAGAGCACGCCCTGCACCTGCGCGTAGCGATTCAGCATAGACAATAGATCAGGCCCGTTGCGCAGACCGAAATTATCTATCCAGGCCGAGCCCATGTCGATCGGCTGGTGGTGAACACAGACAAGAACATGCCGCCTGTGCGAGTCCGCCAACGCGGCCTCGAGTCTCTCGAGTTCCAAATCACCGAGTGCGCCCCCTTCGTCACCGTCAACGTGGCTGTTCAACATGATGAGACGCCAACGGCCGATGTCGTGCGTTGCACAATATGAAAACGCATCTCCGTCGAGAATCTGCGACATCAAAGCCGGATTGTCGTGGTTGCCTGGTAAACACAAAATCGGCAGGCCGCAGGGCTGCATGATCTCGCGGAAACGTTCGTAACCCTGGCGGCTTCGGTCTTCGACGAGATCACCCGTGGCTAGCACCGCATCCGGCTGCCAGTCTGCATCACCGAGAGCCCGCGCAAGAACTGCTCGGAAAGAGCTGTCCGTTTTGACGCCGTACAGTTCGGTGCCGGGATCCGCATGCAAATGCGGGTCGGTTAAATGAAGAACTCGTAGTGATTCGTCAGGACTCATTGGTTGGCGCCCCTGCAGCGCTCATGGCCATTCGTTGGCCGTTGCCGAAAAGTTGGCGCGCTGTGGAGTCACGACGCAAAACCGCTGTCCTGTCGGGGCCTCCATGACCCACCAGCGCTTGACCTGCTCTACGCGCTTCGCGCCCAATTGCTCCAGGCGAGCGACTTCCGCTTCTATATCGTTCGTTTCAATATCCAGGTGCAAGCGGCTCGGATGATTCACGCGTTGGACTTCTACATGCACCTCGTCCGGACCAGTTACCAATTCCACGTAGTTTTCGTCATCCGGATCATCGCTACGACTCAACTCATAACCTAAAGCCTGACCCCAGAAGTCTGCGGCGACGTCGAGGTCCTCCGTCTTGCAGTCGATGATAAATCCCGCGAGTTGGCTCTTATGCATCGCTAAACCCTCCGTTTATACACCGCCGGATCCGTGAAACAACGGTCAAACAGCTGACCCCCTGCCCCACAACAGCTGGTCAATATTTAGAGCTATTTCGAGCATTATGCACGATCAGGGTTCTGGAACGTGGCGCCGTTAAGATTTTTGATCGAGCATTCCGGCTTCATGCATCGCGGCCTTCCGGCCTAGACAACAGCCGGCGGCACCTCGACTCCGAGGAACCGGCGCCGAATTTCGTGATAGGTGCGTTCCCGCGCGCAGGCGTCGCGAAACACGTGGAACTAGTCGAGTACGGCTTCGTACTGTTCGCGCCACTCGCCATTGCCATGCATCACCGCCTGCCGTAGCGCTTGCTCCAGGGGCTCGGTCGTCTTGACCTTGGCCCGGGCGTCACGTCCCCGTAATTGAAATAGAAGCTCCGCGAGTAACTCAGGTAGTCATCGAGGTCGGGAACGAAAAAAATGACCGGCTTGGGGGTTTTTATACCGCGCTCAAGAACCTTGATGCCGACCCCGTGACGAAGCAGGATTCGCTTGGCGCCGCGCGACAACCAGTGATTTACATCCCGGGTCAACCCGTCGAATACAAAAATGCCGCCAGTCAGGCAGGTCCAGATACCGGCCGGTGTCCGCAACATATAGCGTCTGCTCACTCGGCGACAATGCGAGACCGTTGGGTTCATCAAAATCGTCGAGCAGCTTTATCGGTGTATCAAAAATGGACGTAGCCACGACTGATAGCACCTCGAAAGACTGCAAGACATAACATGATGATATTTACATAACATATTGTTTATATTTGTTTTTTATGCAGTTTTTGAATACTATCTAAGTCTGGAAGACAGTGCAGTCGTCTCAGTTATCACTTTTTGCTGAACAGTGCCTGACGACAACTGGTTTCGGGCCGAAACGGCCAAATAAAAAACAAAAACCGCAAGGACAGCATGGTTACCAAAGCAGAACACGTAATGCGCCCGACAAGGACATCGGGTTCTTACCGCATCTCCCTTTCTCGCAGTATCGTCGCCGGCATCGCCGCGTTGGCAGATGCGGCAGCAGTGATCGGTACGGGATTTCTGATTTATATGTTGTATGTCTTGCCGAACGAGCCGGATAGCCTGCTGGCGTATTCAGCCGGCATCGGCGCATTCACGTTGCTGATCATGCAGGCTTTTTACATGGCGGACCTGTATCGATTCGTGCGTATCAAAGAACCGTCAAAGCAGGTGCCGCGAATCGCCGGGATTATCAGTTTAGCGTTTCTCGTGCTAATCGGATTCGCGTTCGCACTGAAAATCTCCGACGACTTTTCTCGCGTATGGTCATTCACATGGTTCGGTTCGATGCTCTTTCTGATCGTGCTTTGTCGGTATGCACTCGCCGCATTCGTGCGTGGTTGGGCACGACACGGGCGCCTCGGCCGGAATATCATGATCTACGGTGGTGGCGACCAGGCCGAGCGCCTGATCAAGCACATCGACGCTATCAACGAGCCGTGGAATAGAATCACCGGCGTATTCGATGACCGCCTCGAGCGGGTCGGTAACCAGGTTTGTGGATACCCGGTGCTCGGCAACCTTCAGGATCTCATTAAATGCGGTCGTACCGGACGCGGTGCCGACGAGGTTCTGATTGCATTGCCCTGGGCCGCGGAGCAGCGGCTCATGAGCATTATGGCCAAGCTATCGGCCCTGCCCTCGGACATCCGTCTCGCTCCAGAATTTGTCGGCAATGAAATGCTGCGCCGGAAAACCAGTTTCCAGTATGGCGTGCCCATGCTCCGGATTCTGGACAAGCCCTGTTTCCGGCTGGGCTGCGCTGACGAAGTACTGCATGGATTACACGCTCGGCAGTCTATTTCTCGTTCTCAGCTTGCCGATCATCCTCACTGCCGCGATATGCATTAAGCTTGAGAGTCGCGGACCGATATTTTTCCGCCAGCAACGCTACGGTTTCAACAGCCAGCTGATTGACATATTCAAGTTTCGTACCATGTACGTTGATCAGACCGATGCCGCGGCCGACAAACTGGCAACGCGAGACGATCCACGCATTACGAAAGTTGGCGCATTTTTACGCCGCTTCAGCCTCGATGAGCTACCACAGCTGTTCAATGTCCTACGGGGTGAGATGTCGGTGGTTGGCCCACGCCCACATGCGCTGCGCGCGAAAGCCGGTGGCAAACTTTATAAGGATGTCATTGACGAGTACGCGGTTCGCTATAAGGTCAAACCGGGCATCACCGGCTGGGCCCAGGTGAACGGGTGGCGCGGAAACACCGAAACCGAGCGGGATCTGATCGGTCGCATCGAGCACGACCTCTATTACATCGAGAACTGGTCGATACCATTCGATCTGTCAATCATCCTGCGCACAGCGACTGCCGTGATCGGCGGCAAAAACAGTTATTGATAAACACCAATGGGTGATTCATCCGGCAGGGCCAGCGCATCAGCGTAGACACGTAACGTCTGCTCCACCATATTGTCCACAGTGAACTCGCGTGCAATCGACTGCGAGCAGTCGCTCATGTGCCGCGCAAGTTTTTTATCTCCAGCCAGTTGTCCGAGACGCGCGGCGAGAAATTCGATTTTCTCCTGCGGGATGACAAAGCCATTTTCTTCATGCCGCACTACCGAGTGTGCGCCACCGGTTTCCGTCATCACAATTGGCAAGCTACGCGCCGCCGCTTCCAGAAGTACGTAAGGAAACGCTTCATACCGGCTCGGCAGGGCGAAAATATCGAAAGCAGCCATCGCGGCAGCACCATTCCGCGAGCCCGCAAAAGTCACACGCGGTCCGATACCCAGCGTGCGAGCAAGCTCTTCCAGCTCCGTCCGGTCCGGCCCATCACCAACGATCACCAGCCGCAAGCTGACGTCATCATGCAGCGCCATCGCGAACGCGCTAATCAGCCTGTGTACAGATTTTTGCGCTGAAAGCCGACCGACGAAACCGACACAGACCTCATCATCAGCCAATTGCAACTCAGCCCGCATGGCATGCCGATCCACCGCTGCAAGCGGCTGAATTCCATTGTGGACCATCGCTAACCTGTCGGCCTGTATACCCATTGAACGGGCATGTTTCAACTCCTGTTCGGAGACGCAGATGATAATCTTCGCAAGATAACTGAGCAGCCATTCGACTGTTCGATAAGCGACCTGCGCGGCGATCCCCAGGTCGGGGTTCAAGGTAATAAATGCATGCGGCGTATAAATACATGGTGTGGCCTTACCGATCGCGGCGAGGCGCAGCAATGCACCGGCCTTGGAACTGTGGCCATGCAGGATATCGAACGGACCCAATTCATCGATCAGACGGCGAAGTTGCATTATCAACCGCAGATCGTCTGCGCCAACAGCTCGCCGCATCGGCAACTGACGGGTTGTCAGAGCGGGCATCGCCCGGATGGCTCGACTGCACCAGTCCTCGGCTCGGTCGGGAGAGTAGACCAGGCAGACCTCATGATCGCGACGCAGTAATCCTGCTGCCAGATCGAGTACATGTCGACCCGCTCCGCCGCCGGCGGCTTCCATTGCGAGCAACACCCGCAGTCGTGAACCGGGCTGCATGGCTGATTTCATGTTCTGCGCCTGTTGCTGAACGTCGCGACTCAGCCGACGTAATATTTTTCGAGTTCGCCCACGTATGCGCCGGAATCACCGTACGAATATTGGGCATGTTTTTTTACATTCACCATCGTCAGCAGCCCGCCGGCCAGCGGCGCACCAGCCGCAAGCAGTTGCCTGACCGACATCTTCACCACCTGGCGGCGCGTCGAACCCCAGCGGACGGTCAGGATCGTTGCGTCAGACAAGCGCGATAGAATTCGCGCATCGGCGGCAGCCATCAACGGCGGCGAATCGATCACGATCAGATCAAATTTGTCCCGCAGTTCATCCAGCAGCGCTAGCATTTTTTTCGAGCCCAGCACGTTCGTCGCATGCATTGTTGGCATTCCGGCAGAAATGACCTTTAACGAGGACCATTCGCTGGCTTGCAGGACATCGTCGAGGTCGACTTCACCAGCGAGCACATTGGTCAGGCCTGGTTCTTTTTCGATTCCGGCGATCTCATGACACGCCGGACGACGAATATCCGCGTCGATCAACAGCGCCCTTTGTCCCGCGATGCTTTGTACCGTGGCCAGGCTACTTGCGATTGTGCTTTTCCCTTCACCTGGCACGGACGATGTGACCAGCACCACCTGTGGCGCCTTATCCGGGAAAATCAGGGACAGGCTCCAGTTCAAGGTGCGTATGGACTCGCCAAATGCGGCGCCCGGCCGTCCGGCTACGTAGGCCGCCAGAGAAGCGTAATTATCCGGTTTTTTGATCATCGGTATGAAGCCAATCGACGGCGTCCCGGTGACCTGTTCGAATTGCTCACCGCTACGAAATCCGCTATCCAGCAATTCAAGAATCAATATGGTTAGCAGCCCCAGGAACATTGAACCAATGAGCGCCAGACCGATGACTATCGCTTTGGAAGGGAACGAAGGCTCTGCGGGAATCGTTGCCGGAGAAAACACGTCGACGTCGGGTTGCTGAAACCCCATGTCTTGCTGGTACTGAGTTTCCTTTTCACGTGCGAGCATTGTGTCCAACAGGCCGCGCGCCGCATCCGCTTCACGCTGGAGCGCTTGCAGCTTGATCTTATTCTGGTTGCCCTCGGCAACCGTGCCTTTTGATTCATTCAAACTTCTTTGCAGTGAGCGTTCCCGAGCCCGTGCAATATCGACCCGATTCTGCAATCCGGTCACGATCTTGCTGACCTCAGCTTTTATGCGAGTCTGCAAATCGAGCGCCTCGGCACGCAGCTGCACCATTCGCGGATGCAATTCACCCAGCTCAGATGACAATTCGGCGACCCGTCGCTCCACTTCGATCTCCTGCTCGCGCAATCGCTGTATCAAAGGTGAATCCAGTACCTCGCTTGCGCTGCCGACACCGCCCGCCGTGTCGACCAGCCGTTGAGTTTGCTTCAGGCGTACCTCGGTCTCGGCACGCGCAGTGCGCGCCATGACCAGCTGCGTATTCAACTCAACCAGTTGCTGTGTGGCCAGCGTGTATCCGTTACCTTCCAACAGGCCATACTGCTGACGCATCGCTTCTATTTTGGCCTCATCCTCGGCAAGCTTGTCACGCAAACCGTCGATACGTTTTACAAGCCACGAATTAGCCCGCTGCGCAAATTCGAACTTGGTCTCCAGGCGTGACTGGATATATTCATCCGCCAATGCGTTCGCGATGCTTGCGGCCTTCGCGGGGCTCTCGGATGAAAAACGCACGGCGATGACGCGCGAATTATCCTGCGGAGCGACCTCCAGGCGTGCCTCGAATCGGTCGAGCAGCTTGCTGTACTCCTGGGCAGTCGCCACACTGGCACCTTGGCGGCGTGCCACGGGGTCCGACCGCGCGTGGTTGAATTCGCTATCCGTCTGCAGGTTCATGCGCTGAACAACCCGGTCTGCCAGCGCGCGGGAACCAAGCACGTACGCCTCGCTCTGCACGGATTCGGCATCACCCGACAGTCCTGCGACAACGGATTCGAGCGAGACAATATTGTTTTCCTGAGACTCGATGAGTATCAACACTTCGCCCGTGAAACGCGGCGTTAGAAAAGCAAGCGTCACCAATGCCAACATCAGCGCTGCTACGACTATCCCACCAAGAACGGATATTCGCCGACGTATGACTGTGAATATTTCACCCAGACCAACGTCTTCGTTGCCTGCAAGAGTCGATAAATCCGCGGCTGGGGCAACCTGCTCCATCAGAAAAATCTTTCCGGCACTTCGATGACGTCGCCGGGCATCACGACCGTATTAGTGGAGACTTCGAGCTCCAGGGTGCCATCAGCGGATTCCCGCACAATACGAATACGGCCTTTACGTGCCCGGTACGTGAAACCACCGGCAACTGCGACAGCGTTGATGACCGTCATGCCATTTACATATGGATAGCTACCCGGCTCACTGACCTCACCGATGATGTAGAACGGCCGATAGTTCAATACTTCCGCGCTGACTCTCGGCTCCTTCAGATAATCGGGGCTGAGCTTGGCAGTAATAATTTCCTCCAACTCCTGCAAACTGCGGCCCTCGGCAGCAACATCACGGATCAGCGGCAGCGATATCCGTCCGGCGCCGTCCACTTCGAACTCGCCCGACAGATCTTCGTGGCCATAAACGATTACACGCACGGTGTCACCGGCCGCCAACCGGTAATCAGCTTTTTCAGTCGCTATTGCAAATGTAGTAACGCCGATAAATAGCGCAAGCATCGCGATCGACAACCAGACCTTATTTCTCTTTTTCTTCATGCTGGTGAATGTTCAAGTGAAAACTTTAGAGTTGCCCGGCCAAGCGGACAAAGAATTGATTCATTTCGAATTCGCGCCCGCCGGAGTTCGCCGGCGATGTATCCCGGTCACGGTAGATGTATCCGAATTCAAGGTTCAGGTAGCGGTTCATAAAATACTGGCCACCCACCAGGAATCTTTTCAGATCGTCATCGCGATTTATGCCTTCGAAGTCTTCGTTCGCGAACGACAAATCCAGGTTAAGGACCAGATTGCGCAACAGTTCATGGTCGGCCTGAAAACCAAATTTGGTAGTGTCGATACCTGAAGCGCCGACAATCGTGGTGGCGTCGATACCACGACTACCGGAAAACATCAGCGTTGTAAGCCCCGTTACGTTCCAGGTAACTCTTCCACCAAATGTTGGCCCATCAGCCGTGCTGAATCGCGCATCATCAAAATCACGGCGCAGGTACCCACCGAACACTTCGCCGAACGTCTGACCGGAAAAATCCAGCACAGCCCCGACTACGGCGTTGAAACCATCGGAACTGCGTTCGAAACCATCCCGGTCGAATTGTTGCTCATACTCGATCTGATCGCCCTGCACTTCCGCATACAACGCATAGCTGGGCGACATCTCGCGAGCCAGACGGAAACCCAGTTCGGTTGCGCTGCGATCACGATCCGCGTTATCGATTGGCGTGGTCAGGGTCGCAGTGTCGTCAAACTCCATTTTTCGGTAGCCCGCATCGACCTTGGTCATCCAGCGGCCGGGTTTCCAGGTATATGCCCCGGCAATTTTGTCGATTGTAAACTCGGTGGGGTTCACACCGCGTGCATCATCCGGGGACGTTCGCTCCTCGTGTTTGTCACTATGACGCAATTCCGCTTGCACGCGCCCAGTGCCGATTTCGACACCGCCCAATGCATAAATATCGAAATCGTCATAATCTTCACCATCAAAATCGCTGTAACGAGCCAGGTCAGCGTCGGCGCCAATTGCCGCGCGGTGGCGGCTCGACTCGGAAGTGAGCTTCAGTTCCGGGTGCACTACCGTCGCCAGATCACTTTGTTCAAAATCACTGGTCGCAAACACGTTGTCGTTATGGACGACACCCAGCCCGACCGCTGGAAAAAAACGGAACCCGCCAAGCGGAATGCCATCGGCATCTAACCCGGGTCGCGCCCGGTCGGAAACCGTATTCTCGCGCTCCAGCTTTTGCGCCACCGCGACGCCGCTGATGGTGATACAAATCAACAAGGCGACACAGGCGCGCAGCAGCTTTCGGGGGTTGGCGAAAAAAACACGTTCGAAGTCCATATCTCCGGCCTTCCTTGTTATTGCGTAGCCGGCCTTTGCGTTTCAGCGGGGCATGACCCGGAAAGCGGCGCCAGCTGCGCAGTCTGTCGACTTCGCGGTTGCGAAGATGAATCCGTCTATGTGCTAAAAAACACGGCGGTGAGCCACGGCTGCCCGCCAAACTACATTACATAGTAAAGCTCGGCTGGCGCGGAGAATCCATGCGCTGTGTCGCAATTATCAAGGCCCAGACCAGCGCCAGCAGGAGCCACAGGTGGCGCCAATGGGTGCTGTCGATAAACAGGCTCTGCGTCAGCACACCGGCCAGTGACGAAAAAACAACAAAAAACTCGTGACGAATCTGCCCCGGTGCGTGAAATAGCGGCAGGCTCCTGTACAGCGTTAATCCCAGGAATCCCAGCCAGCCGATGGCTGCCAGCCACCCGCCCTCCACGGCGACATGCAAGTAGAGGTTATGCGGTTCCAGGCCGAATTCATCGTCACTGCGGCCAGGGCCAACCCCGATCGGGTCGCCGGCAATATGGGCCAGGGCTTTCTGCTGCGACTGGAACCGGCCACCGCTCGCAACATCATACTTTTGCGTCAGGACCGCACGCTGGAAAAACCGTTCACCGATGGTTTTCTGGGAAACCGCAGCACCCAGCAGCGTAACGATCAGAACCAGCATGAGCATGCCGGCGCCGAGCCATTGCAGCCGGGTGCGCAGACTGGGTGCGGCCCAAAGAGTGAACACCGCGTACAGGCTGATCGCAATCGTGAAATTTATCCAGGCGCCCCGCGAGAAGCTCACCAATATCCCGAAGCTTAAGGCAAAAAACATCCCGGTAAACAGAAATTTCGCGGCGGAACCAGGGGCCGCAACACGACGAAGTGAATAAACCGCCGCAGGAACGAGGAATGGACCAAAAACATTCGGATCTTTGAATGGACCCTTGGCCCGTAGGCCTGCTTGCCAGAGATCGTTCTGAATAAAGCCAAAGTACTCGAGCGTACCCCATACCGTGGCAACGGTGGCGGCGACAATATATCCGGCCCAGAGTGCGGCCATCATACGTCTCGGATGCAACGACACGACGCCGACGATAAATAGCCAGATCAACACCATATAAATACGAATACTGAGTGAGCGCAGTGCCTCCGTCGGCTCGGGAACCAGAATCGATGCGACGAGATTGCCGAGCACGAAAACCCCGAGTAGCACCACTGCCGTATGTATCTCTCGCGGCAGGCGCATACCGGAAACGAGTAAACCGACGAAAAACACGATCGCAAGCAAATCGTACGGCGCCGGTTCAATGAAAACCAGCGAACTGAGTGCAAGCAGCAACGTCAGCAGCGCGGCTACTGGTTTCAATCGATCGTGCTGTTGTGCAATTGCAGTACCGTTCGTCATTCGTGGCACGATAATCCCGTTGCTTACCGTTCTGGGACGAAACTATGAAATGCGACGTTGGTTCATCGATATTCGGCGGCTATTTAAGCATACTGCCCCGGCGCGGCAGAGCCGAGAATGCAATTATGTGAAGCGCGTCAATAAAAGTCGTCAATTCGCCGGCTTGCGCATGGCAAACGAACCTCCAACGGAACCTACATGGATAATGCGAGCCCGATCAATACGGAACAGCAGGCAAGCATTCGTTTGATCCGAGGTTCCACATTCGTCTTCATGTGCCGCATCGTCGGCGCCGCGCTGACGTTTGTATCCCAGGTGTTGCTCGCGCGCTGGATGGGCGCATCCGAGCTCGGAATTTATGTGCTCGCATTTTCATGGTGTATCTTGCTCTCGTCATTCGCCACTCTGGGATTTCCGGTTGCGGCGATACGTTTTGTCGGCGGAAGTCTGGCGACGAAGGACCCCGGCTATATTCGCGGGTTCGTACGTCGCGGTGCGCAAATCGTTTTGCTGTCCGGAACCCTGATCAGCGCCGTCGGGATTGCCATGCTGTGGTCCGGGTGGCTGGGTCAAGATACATCGAACCGTTACACACTGACACTGGCACTACTGATCGTCCCGGCATTCGCGGCAAATACCTTCTTTGCCGGAGTGGCCAATGGGCTTTCGCGGTTTCCTCTAAGCTTTCTGCCCGCCAACGTCGCCCGACCATTGCTATTTCTGGCCTTGGTTATCGTGATCTGGTTTACGACCGATAATCTGGACGCGAGCCGGGTCATGGGGCTGCAAGTACTGGCCATGTTCGCGGTCAGCGGTGTGACTATCTGGATGGTAAGGCGGACAGTTGACGATGTGCTGGATGCCGAACCAGCAAAGTACGACACGAGGGTATGGGTGCGCACCTCGGCACCGCTACTCGCCACGGCCCTGTTCAGTGGTTATTTTCCGGAAATCAACATCATCCTGTCCGGGGCCTACCTGCCGAGTGACCAGGTCGCGCTGTTTCATGTCAGCTTCCGGCTTGCGCTGCTCGTCTCCTTTGCATTGTTTGCGGTCGATGCGGTTACCGGACCGGAAGCCGCGCGCTTGCATATGTCGGGCGACAAGACTGCCCTGCAAAGCGTCGTCGATCGAGCTACGCGATTGCGTTTCGGGGTTGCCGTGATTGCCGTCTTCATGTTCGTCATTGCCGGTAAATTCCTGCTCGGACTGTTCGGGCAGGAATTCGTACAGGGCTATATGCTGTTGATCATTCTGGCGGTTGCGCAGCTTGTGCAGGCGGCAGTCGGGCCCGTCGCACGATTAATGAGCGTCAGCGGACACCAGGATCGTTGCCTGGTGGTCTTCGTTACGGCATTGCTGATATTGGCCGCACTGGTTGCGGTTTTGGTACCGCTATTCGGCGCGACGGGTGCGGCGATCGCGGCCTTAATCGATATCACAATCTGGTCACTGTGGATGCGCTTTCTCGTGGTACGTCATCTGGATATCCGTCCACGAATTTTTTGAAAGAACGAATCAAAGAGCTATGCTAGTACTTAATACATAGATCCGACTGATAATAAAAGGCCGAAAAAAGAGCACGAATTGTGGACGTCGATATTATCCTCAACGAATTTGATTCCCCGCGCGCCATCGCTGAGCAGGCAGCACTGGCCGAAAGCTATGGCTTTCGGGCTGTCTGGTCGACCAGTTATGCGACGGGGCGAGACTGCTTTCTGAGTCTCGCCGAAGCTGCGAAGGCAACCAGCAAGATTTTGCTCGGGCCTCTGGCCGTAAGCCCGATGGAGCTGCATCCACTGAAATTGACGCAGCAACTCCTGACGCTTAATGAACTCTGTAACGGCCGCGCGATTATCACGATCGGTGCCGGAGGCGGAGTACTCGACGCCATGGACATCAAACGCAAGCAAATGGTCGAGTCGGTCAGAGAATGCGTGGAAATTATTCGCGCCGCATTATCGGGTGAGGATGTCGCCTATTACGGCGATATCTATTCAGCGCATAACTTTAACGCGCGTTGGGCAAAGGATATTCCAGCACCACAGATTTATGTCGGTGCGAGCCAGGAGCGAATGTCTTACATGGCGACCGAAAAGGCAGATGGTTTGATGGGCAGCGATCTGATACCAGCTCTGATCCGTTTGACCAAGAAGTGGGTCGATAAAGGGCTGGCTCAACATAACCGGGCGGGGCAAGCATTCGGCATCAGCAATTTCTGGGCCTGGCACATCAAGAAAGATAAGGCGGAATCGAAACGTGAAGCCTGCCGTGAACTCGTGCTACGCGGGATTTTACGGCCCCGTTATACGGATGTTTTGCTTAGCAAGGAAGACAGTGCGTTCGTGCAGGAAAACAAAGGCCTGTTCTGGCGCGCCTGGGGCACAGGCGCGGGTATGATCGATGGCATGCCCGACAACATCGTTGATACGCTGATTGACGGTCTGAGTTCCACCGGCGACTTCGATGATCTCGATCGCGAAATCGAACGCTTTAAAGAATATGCAGCCCTCGGCCTGACCGAAATTGCAATACGCGTGCATGACAACCCCATCGACGGTATCAAGCTTATTGGTGAGCACATCGTGCCGGCTGTGCGGTGCGAAACGCCGGGCTAGTGCAGGCTGATCCCCTTACCTTATAAGAATCACTTCTCTGAAGAGATTGCCGCCTGGGCAGCAGCCAGGCGGGCAACTGGCACCCGGTAAGGGGAGCAGGAAACGTAGTCCAGACCCAACCGGTGACAGAAGTCGATCGAGTCGGGATCGCCGCCATGCTCGCCGCAGATACCCACTTGGAGGTTCTTGCGCGTCTTGCGTCCCCGCTTCGTGCCGAGTTCGATCAGCTGGCCGGTGCCTTCCTGGTCGAGGCTCTGGAAGGGGTCGGCCCGTAGAATACCCTTGTCGACATAGTCGCGCAGGAACTGGCCGGCGTCGTCGCGACTATAGCCGAAGGTCAGCTGCGTCAGGTCATTCGTACCGAAGCTGAAAAACTCGGCTTGCTCCGCAATCTGGTCGGCGATCAGAGCCGCGCGCGGGATTTCAATCATGGTGCCCACGCTGTAGTGCAGGCGAGTTTTTTCCTTTTTCGAGATTTCGGCCGCGATGCGATCGATCATGGCCTTGAGATCGCTGAATTCGCGCACGGTTCCCACCAGTGGGATCATGATTTCGGGCAGCGCTTTGACCTTGCGTTTCCTGGCATTGACGGCTGCCTCGAAGATCGCCTCCACCTGCATTTCGTAGATCTCGGGGAAGGTGATGCCCAAACGGCAGCCGCGGTGCCCGAGCATCGGGTTGAACTCGTGTAGTGATTCGACCTTCTTCTTGATGGTGACCAGAGGCAGACCCAGCTCGGCGGCCAGTTCCTTCTGCTGGGCCGCTTCGTGGGGCACGAACTCGTGCAGAGGCAGGTCCAGCATACGGATGGTGACCGGCAGGCCGTTCATGACTTTGAAGATGGCCTCGAAATCGCTGCGCTGCATGGGTTTGAGTTTGGCCAGGGCGATGCGGCGGCCCTTCTCGTCGGCGGCCAGAATCATCTCGCGCACGGCGAGGATTCGGTCACCCTCAAAAAACATGTGCTCGGTGCGACACAGTCCGATGCCCTCGGCGCCGAAGCGGAGGCCCTACCCTGGAGTCGTGGGGCGTGTCGGCGTTGGTGCGCACTTTAAGCCGGCGGGCCTTGTCGGCCCACTTCATGAGGGTGGCGAATTCCTTGGTGAACCTGGCCTCTGTGGTGGGCACCTGGCCAAGCATGACGTCGCCGCCCGAGCCGTCGATGGAGATCCAGTCTCCCCTTTTGATGGTCTCGCCATTGGCTTTGAAGAGATCCCTGCGGTAGTCGATGGCGATATCGCCGCAGCCGGCTATACAGCATTTGCCCATCCCACGGGCGACCACCGCCGCGTGCGAGGTCATGCCGCCGCGGGCTGTCAGAATGCCTTCTGCCGCGTGCATGCCGCCGATGTCCTCGGGCGAGGTTTCGATGCGCACGAGGATGACCTGCTCGCCTTTGGCCGCCATGGCCTCAGCCTCGTCGGCGTGGAAGACCACGGTGCCGGTGGCCGCGCCCGGGGAAGCGGGCAAACCGGTGCCGATGACCTGGGTCTTCTTGGTCAGATCAAAGGTCGGGTGTAGCAACTGGTCCAGATCGGAAGGATTGACTGACTGCAGAGCTTGGGCGCGGTTAATGAGGCGCTCCCCGACCATGTCGACAGCGATCTTGACGGCGGCGGCGGCGGTACGCTTGCCGCTGCGAGTCTGCAGCATCCACAGGCGACCTTGCTGTATTGTGAACTCGACGTCCTGCATGTCTTTGTAGTGGCGCTCCAACTGCTTACAGATCTTCTCGAACTGCGCGTAAACCGTGGGCATTTGTCGCTTCAGCCGCGCCATCGGCTGCGGAGTGCGGATGCCGGCAACCACATCCTCACCCTGGGCATTGATCAGGTACTCGCCATAGAGTTTCTTCTCACCGGTAGAGGGATTGCGTGTGAATGCCACGCCACTCGCAGAGTCGTCACCCATATTGCCGTAGACCATGGCCTGCACGTTGACGGCGGTGCCCCAGTTGTGAGGGATGCCCTCGATCTCGCGGTAGCGGATGGCGCGGGCGCCATGCCAGGAGCCAAAAACAGCACCCACCGCGCCCCAGAGTTGCTCGGACGGGTCTTCAGGAAAGCTGCGCTTGAGGCGCTTTTTAATGAGTGCCTTGAACTCACCGACCAGTTCTTTGAGATCCTCGGCTTCGAGTTCGCTGTCGAGGCGGACACCACAGGCCTGTTTTTTCTTTTCAATAAGCGCCTCAAACGGGTCGATCTCCCGATCGTCGGGACGTAGGCCCATCACCACATCGCCGTACATTTGCACGAAACGGCGGTAGACGTCGTAGCAAAAGCGCTCGTCGCCCGATCTCTTGGCGTACCCGGCTACGATCTCGTCGTTGAGCCCCAGATCAAGCACCGTCTCCATCATGCCCGGCATGGAGACGCGGGCTCCGGAGCGCACCGAAAGCAGGAGGGGATTCGTCACATCACCGAAGCGCGCGCCCATGGTTTTTTCGACTTGTCTGACGGCCGCCTCGACCTGCTTTTTCAGCTCATGCGGATACGAGCCAGCGCTCTCGTAATAAAAGGTGCAAGCCGCGGTGGTGATAGTAAAGCCGGGCGGGACAGGCAGTCCCAGACCGGCCATTTCCGCCAGGTTGGCGCCCTTGCCGCCCAGTAGATTGCGCCGGGAGGCGTCGCCTTCGGTTTTTGTGGTGCCAAACAGATAGACGTATTTTTTGGCCATTTTTTGGGCGCGCTTTCCGTGATTTTGCATCACAGCTTAGAAGAAAAACTGGCTGGTAGATAGGCAGATAAACCATTAGATAGTCCAGCGGATAGCGCAATCCAGCCATGGCATGATCCGTGCTCGGGCGCAGACTCGAATATAATGGCGCCATCGTCGAATTGTCGTGGACCAGCGCGGTATCGAACGACTTTGCGAAAACTGTTGAGCTACCATCGGCAATCGCAAACACGGTTCGCCTTGGGAAGGACGATAATAGAACGTCGTAGCAAAAATTCCGGTCCGTGACGCGTGTTACAACAAATCAAGTTTTTCATTCGTGACCAATTGGGCCTGCCTCCAGTCGCAGTGCTCGTGGTGGTCGGCTGCGTAACGCACCTTGCACTGAATGCGTTGTTGCGTAAGTCGCCAACCTCGGCATGGGGATTATTAGCGCCCTTGGTACTGGGAGTGACCCTGGAATCCTATGAAATCTGGCTTCAGTACAGACAGGCAGGTTTGTTAGCGCCTGGCAATGACCCGCTCCTGGCCATACTTATGCGCCATGGTCTCGACGTCGTGAAAATGCTTGTTGTGCCTTTGCTTCTGGTGGCGCTAGGGCGCATTATCTGCGCGTTGACGGACTTCATCGATGCGCTTGCTGAGAAAACCTACACGTTGGCGAGATGGCCGAGGGGCGCCTCCGTCATCTGGATCGCTGAGCGATCAATCCATCCCTCGACATATGTGTGACGATCCCTTTTGCCTCGTCCACAATGAACGGGTAGTGGCCCGGTCGGCTTGCGTCCATCACAATCTTGGACTTTGACTCAATCGCCCAAACTGCCTTCCCGGCTGAGAACAGAGTAAAGCTGAGTCGCGAGCACAAGTGAACTTTTGACCTCGATGCTTGGTGGTTCCACGTACTCCGTTAATTCGACACTTCACACATTGAAGTAATAGGTCGACCCGATATTGTATGTCGCCTCAGGACTCATATCTTTCAGGGCTGTCATTTGGACTCGAGGCTCCCCACCTGCGTGACCAGTACCGCATCGGCGTCAACCCTCCCCACCATCGGTAAATAGGATTGCCGGGCCATCGGGGTTTTAGTGTCCATCATTGAGGTGCTGCGACTAGCAGCGATGCCGAGCTCAGACAATTGCTTGACCACCTCTTTTTCAAATTTCTTGCGCACATCAAACGACGAAAACAGCGCGATGACCAGGACGTTTTGGTAAGGGATATCTGCAGACTCCGACACATCCTGAGTCCTGGTAATCTGTGGCCCATGGAGCAAGCGGCAAGAGCAACAGCGGTCCCAAAAAACAGCAATGTCCTTGACCAGAAAAACGTTAATGTCACTTCAAAGCCCTCAATATCGGTGAAATCTAAAACAACATGATGCAATTAGCCGAGCAGAAATAACAGCGGGTCGAACCGAAGGATAGCAGTGTGGCGTCAACGCATTCGTGGTGTCGGCCGGGGTTGTGAAGGCATCGGTGGTCGGTAAATAGGTTGTGAAGGCACCGGTGGTCTGTGTACGGGTGGGCGATACCCCGGTGGCCTGCCGTAGCAACAACGGCGGTTGTAATAGGGGTCATTCCAACCATAGCCACCGTAGTAACTGGTGTAGACCGTCGTACTGGTCGTGCCGCTGGACGCACATCCCCCCAGCACCAGCAAACCGCAAACCAGCAAAGCACCGAGCGCCAGTCGGATCAGGCCTCTCATGGCGAATTCTCCCCACTGGTTTCATCTTCGCGTGGCGTAGCCTCGCCCGTTCCATCTTCATAATAAGTCCACTCCAGCAACCCCAGCAGGCTGCCGCTTGGGTCTTCAATGATGGCCATTGACATGTTGTGGACATCAAAATCGGGTTCATACATAACGAATCCCCCGAGGTCCGGAACCCGGGCAGTAATCTCACTGACGCTTTCGACACGGATGTAACCAAACCACTGCGGGCTGTTTTTGGAGTCTTCAGCCAATTCGCTGATGCCACCTCGGGAAAAGCCACCGCTTGAGATGACGATGTCATTGAGGCTATTCTCATCCGGGTTTTCATATGTTGAATAGCCAAATATCGATTTGTAAAAATCGATCGCATATAGAGCGTCATCGGTGAACAGGTCAATCCAGATCCAGTCACCTACCCTTGCCTGGTATTCATCGGGATCACCGCTTGAGGAATCGAGAACGCCGAACGGCGCTTCTCCCGGACCCGCAAGAATGGCGTATTGACCGCGCTCCGGCACATCCCGGTAATCAGACATGGCGCGACCGCCGTGTGCCAGGACCGCCTTTACCGTTGCCGGTACATCATCTACAGAAATATAGTGGATCCAGCGCCCATAAGGCCGAGGTAAAGCCTCCGGTTCCCATTTAATGAGGCCGGTGACTGCTTCACCATCGTTGTAAAACATACCGTAAAGAATGGGCTCTTCACTGATTAATCGCCATTCCCAGCCGAACAGAGCAGAATAAAAATCGCGCGCCTGTTCAAACTCGCTAGCGAACAGGTCGGTCCAGATGAACTTGCCGGGAAATTTCTCACCGGTGGCTGGTTCGATTAACGGTGGTAATAGCGGTGAGGAATTTTGTGCGCTGGCGCTGGCGCAAAGCAACAGTGCCAGTAAGACGGATTTGGCATTCATTCGTGTTCCATACTCAGGACCAGACGCAGGGCGCGGAGCCTAACATAATCCGGCACTGAACCCTGCTGCCCATACATGCATCAGTCCCTGCTGTCGATCCAGTTCTAAAACGAGGGCTTATCCAACATGTGTATAAGCTCTTGATTGAAATGGCGCGCCCGGAGAGATTCGAACTCCCGACACCCTGGTTCGAAGCCTCACGCTAAAATCCGTCGTAGGCCACGGAATTACTTAGCCTCCCCCTCCTCGACCGTCCAAAACAATTTCGAGTTTTGCGCATTTTCTGCCCGTTTACTGCGCCCACTACAGGGAGTTTTGGACACCAACCCATCGTATTAAATGAGTCATGGCCGATTTCAAACCTTACAGCTTAGCCCTTAAAGGACACACCTTCCGGGGTAGCCAATACGACAATCAGCAACGCATTGAGGCGGCGGTTTATTTCATGGTGCATGGCTCGCTAACGAAGACCGCGAAAGCCTGTGGTATTCCGCTAACTACGCTTCATGACTGGAAAGAATCTGAGTGGTGGCCTGAATTAACCGATCAAATCCGTAGTGAAAAAGAATCGGAGTTCCAGGCCGGATTCAGTCGTATCGTGCAAGCTGCCATCGGGGAGATCGAGGATCGCTTGGAGCATGGCGATGTCCGATTGGTGAAAAGCAAGGACGGATACGAGGAACGAAGGGTTCCGATCAGCGCGAAAGATGCAGTGATGGTTAGCGCAATTGCTTACGACAAGTTGAGGTTGTCGTTGAACCTGCCGACGAGCATCAGCGCAAGTCAGAAAAGCCTCACTGAGTTGAGTGAGGAGTTTCGGAATATCGCTAAAAATTACCGACGCGATGTTATCGACGTTAAAGCATCTTGACCAAGACGTGAATGACGGCTTTCGGGGTGTGACCTCAACCGGTCGACGCAACACCTAGACTCTAAGTATAGAGAGGAGGATGTTGCAGATGAAGCAAAGACCGAGGATTTATTACAGCGCAGAGCAGAAAAACTTGATGTGGGATCGCTGGCAGGCTGGTGATTCTCTGCATGAGATCGGAAGAGCACACGACGGGGCGCCGCACGCACTTGCCTCCTGAGTATACTGACACGTTAACTATTAAACCTATGCGAGCTCCAGAAAAGACACCGTTTAATGTGCTGTAACATATTCCCGGGACGCAAACGCACGCTGTCTAAGCAATCGATAGTGTTTGGCTGCGACCAGGTTCCGACCAAGATTGAATAGAATTTGTACGACCGCGGTTAGGAAATGCCGAACATGATGTCAAAGCTGGATCCCAGTGGACCAAGGGAAGCGCCGACGAATCTGCGTGGCATGATTCGATATCTGGGCCCCGGCATGATCATTGCCGCCGGTGTGGTCGGCTCGGGAGAGTTAATTGCGACGACCAAGGCCGGCGCCCAGGCTGGCATCAGCCTGCTGTGGATCATTCTGCTCGGCTGCGTGATCAAGGTGTTCGCCCAGATCGAACTGGGACGTTACGCCGTATCCACGAACGAAACGACGTTGACCGCGATCAACCGGTTGCCGGGACCCCGTTTTCGCGCCAACTGGATTATCTGGCTTTGGCTGATCATGATGGGCACGACCTACGGGATGATGGGCGGCATACTCGCCGGCGTTGGACAGGCGCTCGCGATGACGATACCGGTCACTGGCGACTATGCGCTTGCGATACAGTCATCGGTGGCGGTTGAGGCGCAGACCACCGATGTCCGGATCTGGGCAACGGCCGTTGCGATCGGTACCGCAGTGCTGCTGTTCTTCGGACGCTACGCGCTTCTTCAAACACTATGCGTCGGTCTGGTCGTTTGTTTCACGCTGGTCACCATCGGCAACGTGATCGCATTGCAAATGTCTGACTATGCGATTCCGGTCAGCGGGATTCTTGATGGTCTCTGGTTCGGGTGGCCGGATGAGCCAGCGGCGTGGCTGACCGCCCTGGCTGCCTTCGGCATTATCGGCATTGGCGGAACCGATTTGATCGTGTATCCCTACTGGTGTTTGGAGCGGGGCTACGGCCGCTTCATCGGGCGGCGTTCGACCGATCCGGGCTGGGCCGGACGCGCACACGGCTGGTTGCGGGTAATGAAGTTCGATGCGTTTGTGTCGATGTGCATCTATACCGTCGCTACCCTCGCTTTCTATTTCATCGGCGCAGCCGTATTGCACAAGGAGGGCAGCGATCCGGACGGCATGCGGATGGTCAGCACGCTGGCAACCGCCTACGTGCCCGTGTTCGGTGCCAGCGCAAAAGCTCTGTTCCTGGCTGGCGCGCTGGCCGTACTATATTCGACATTTCTGGTTGCAAATGCCGGATCGGCGCGCTTGCTAACGGATTGCCTGGGCATTTTTGGCCTGCTCAGCGACTCAGCTGCGGCGCAGGGTCGCTCGATCGCAATCTTGTCCGTGGCGCTGCCGTTGCTGTGCTTATTGATTTTTCTGACCGGCTGGAACCCGGCGCGGATGATCATAATCGGCGGTCTGGTCCAATCGCTCGTCCTGCCGGTGATTGGCTTTTGCGCGCTGTATTTTCGCTTCAAGCTGACCGATCGTCGGCTGCGACCCGGACACTTGTGGGACGCGGCATTGATACTGTCCTGTTTGAGCCTACTCGTTGTGGGCGGGTTCAGCCTGTTCCAGATAATTTCTTGATCAAGAGGAGAAGACATGCAATCCGAAGAAACGGACAAAAAAGCCGTGGTGCAACTCGTGCACCGCGTCTTCAATTCATATCAGCAGTTCGATCCGGAACTCCTTGACAAGTGCGACGCGCCGGAGTGCACGATCTGGGATCTATTCGAACCGGATCTGGTCCGCGGGGGCAGCTCCGCGCGAGCGGAGTTTCGCAAAAAAGACATGTCGGATTCCCGGCAACGTGGTCCGCTCAGCATCAACATCGAAGCGCCGGTCGTCGATGTCTGGGGCGACTTCGCGGTGGCGCGCTATTATCTCGATTATGCGTTCAAGCCACCCGGCGCACTCGAGGGTCGAGTGCGGATTACGACGGTTGCGCGTCGAATTGACGGCGAGTGGCGGCGGCTGCACCATCACGAGGGCATAGTCCCGACCGGGAGACCACCGCTAACCGATCAGTGATGCGATTTCAGTGCCGGTTAACGATGTTCCGTGATCGTCGTCGCATTCTCCCGCATGAACACATCGACCGCGGCGCCGTATTCATCGAGGCTGGCTCTGCACATATCGTGACTTTCCATAGCCTGCCACCAGGTGGTGAGTCGACCGTTACCGTCGGTGGGATCCGCAATGTCGAAAGTCGAGAACACAACGTTCTTCAGCAGCTTGATGTAGGGACCCAATGCGCAGTCACCCAGAGTCGGTTCTGAGGCCACGCAGAACGGTCCCGGTCCCATGTAATGCGCAAGCGCCCGGAAAGCTTTTTCGAGTTCCGCAGCGATGCGATCCACCTCCGCCTGATCGCGGGATGCAGGATTAAGGTGCGGCATGAGCGGGCTAAAATTCGGTGAGATGTAAAGATCGGTTATCCGGGCGACCAGCCGGCTGGTCGCCCGGTCCCTATCATCGGCCGGCAAGCCCGTAACGTCTGGGTAGGCATCCTCCAGGTATTCGCAGATCACCTCCGATTCCGGGACGATGTAGCCGTCCAGATCTAGGCTTGGCACCTTGCCGATCGGGTTGATCGTGTGGAATTCGTCCGACCGGGGATTGCCACCGGGGACCGGCGGCCGTTGCAGCTCCACGCCCTTCAGGCGAGCAAACATGATCACGCGTGTCACGTATGGGGACGCGGCGGCACCATAAAGTTTCATGACGGCTCCTAAACCGGGTGGCTTTCTGTGTATTGGCGCGCCCGGAGAGATTGATTCGCGCGCCAGGCGCGCTTTCGATTCGGCTCAAAACCCGAAGACCACTTTGACGCCAAACCGGCGCTCCTGCGGAGGGGTCAGATGGACGCCTTGATCGGCATTAAAGTCGAGCAAATCTGGGCCCGAGAAATCCGTGCCACGGGCTCCCGCTAGGTAGTTATCGTCGTCGAATAGATTCGTCACAAAAGCTTCGACGCGCAGACCTTCCTTTTCGAATCCGCCACGCAGGGCGAACACCCAGAAGGACTCAGTCCACGCGAAGTTGGTCTCGTCCGTGAAGGCCTTACCCGTGTAGGTGCCGTCAAGCCGCACGAAATAGTCCCATTCCGCGGTGAATTGGTCATAAAAAGTCGTCGCGCCGAACGCGGTCCATTCCGGATAGCGGGCCATTTTGTTGCCGGCACAATCCGGATCCACAAGAAATGGCGCGAATCCGCAGTCGAACTCGGTGAACTCGCTGTCCGCCCAATTGACCATGAAATTGCCCGACCATCGCTCCAGGCTAAAAGCCCCCTCAAATTCGATACCTTTCAGTTCCGCGCTGCCGGCGTTCTCTGAAACGTTGAGTGTGAAGAATGACCCATCGTCTCTAACGATGATCGCAGACTGACGTGTCTTCACATTCTCCCAGTCCATAAAATATCCGACCAGCGAGTAAGACAAGCGGCCGCTGAGAAACTGTTGCCTCCAGCCAATCTCGTAGTTCTTGAGCTCCTCCTCGTCGTTGAATATGGTCACGGGGCCGGTCTGCGCCACGAGCCGAGCTAATTCGGTTGGACTCAGACCTGCCGGTTCGGCATTGAAGAATCCCGGCAGATTGCCCTCCGCGTAAGTGGCCCATAGCGTCGTGGATTCTCTTGCGCCCCACGAGAGCGTCACGCGCGGCAGAAAATTTTCGAAATCTGCAGTAAAATCGGTCTCCGGTGTGTTCGGGTTGTCTTGTGAGACTGTGTCCTCCTGATAGCGGGCTTCGATATCGAGGGTCAGATTGTCGGTGATGTCCCAACCCAGTGATCCGAATATTGCCGTCGTTTCGCCTCCTTCGGTCGGAAAATCCGCACTCAAGAACGTGACCGGGGCAGGAAACGCTGCATCGCCAAGCGTAAGAGCATCCGAATCGGGATTCCAGATAGCTAAACCGCCACTACCCTGCTGTACATAGTCGATGTCGAAGTAGCTGACCCCGATCAGGTAGCGCAGCCGGTTGTCCTGGGGAGAGGCGAAGCGTAGTTCGGCAAGGAAATCCTCGTGGTATTGCGGATCCCGGGAATGCCAGTTGTTGACTGGAAAAAATTCAAAATCCC
>PVMK01115439.1_pt1 | contig 23733 bp, 17 predicted proteins | sample 1853481 | NCBI WGS metagenome assembly PVMK01 (sample SAMN08533507, study PRJNA380276) | Marine sediment metagenome, whole genome shotgun sequencing project. | reverse complement strand
AGCATTTATGTGAGGGTAGAAAACGATAATGACTGCTATGGTATGAACCAGGTACAATTGACCGTTTTTGAACTCCCCGATATTGTAGCTGAAGATGAAAGTTTATACTGCCTTAATTTCTTTCCAAAGACCATTACCCTGACCGGCGGAATAATTAATGACCTACCCGGCAATTATACATACCTGTGGTCCACAGGTGAGACCACTGCCAATATTCAGGTAAATCAATCCGGTTCGTATTTCGTAACGGTTACCAATAGCAATGGATGTACTAAGGACAGAACCATTACCGTTATCCCTTCAAACATTGCAACTTTTGAATCCATTACTGTGGTGGACGTCTCGCAAAACAATACCCTTACTATAACAGTATCCGGTGAAGGCGAATATAGTTTTGCCCTGGATGATCCTAATGGCCCTTACCAGGAAAGTAACTTTTTCGAAAATGTGGCCCCCGGCATTCATACCGTGTATGTAAGGGACGATAAAAATAATTGTGGCATTGTGGATGCGTTGGTCTCTGTTATCGGGTTTCCAAAATTCTTTACCCCCAACAACGATTCCTATAACGACACCTGGCAGGTCTATGGGCTCGACGATCAGTTCCAGCCCAATACCTTAATTTATATTTATGACCGTTACGGCAAATTAATTAAACAGCTGGACCCTCTTGGCCCGGGTTGGAACGGCACCTTTAATGGGCAAAGCCTGCCTTCCAACGATTACTGGTTTGAAGTGACCCTGCAGGACGGTAGAATATTTAAAAGCCATTTTACCCTTAAACGCTAAATAAAATTTTAAACAATATCTTTAATGCATTATTAATTGGCACTAAATCCCAACTTAACCTGAAATATGAGCCAATGCGGATGAAACGATTGTTAACCATATTCTTTTTACTAACATCAAGCTCTATCTTTGGCCAAAATATACAGGTTGACAGCCAAACTTATACGCCTCAGGAATTAGTTGAAAATATTTTGATAAACAGCGATTGCATTACTAATGTATTAGTTACAAATGTTGTTGGAGGAGATTTTAACAATACAGATAAGAGTTATGGTTTTTTTGATGCCTCCGGAACAAGTTTCCCTTTTAATAGTGGCCTGGTATTAAGCACCGGAAGATTAGCCAATACTGTTGGTCCTAATACAACATTAAGCGATGATGATGCCACAAATTGGACAGGCGATAGCGACCTCGAAACCATTTTAAATGAACCAAATACTATTAATGCTACGATTATTGAATTCAATTTTACAACAATTGCCGATCGGGTAAGCTTTAGATATATTTTTGCTTCTGAAGAATACCAGGAAAACAACCCAAATACATGCCAGTATTCCGATCTTTTCGGCTTTTTAATTCGACCCGTAAATGACCAGCAATACACGAATATAGCTCTAGTACCAAATACACAAATTCCGGTAAAAGTTACTACCGTCCATCCAGAAATTCCAAATGGTTGCGCTGCACAAAATGAATTCTATTTCGAAGGATTTAACAGTTCTACGGCCCCTATTAATTTTAATGGTCAGACCAAAGTCCTCACAGCTACAGCAAATGTAATTCCTAATGAATCCTATCATGTTAAACTTGTAATTGCCGATGAGGAAAATTTCAGATTCGATTCTGCCGTATTTCTTGAGGCCGGCAGTTTTCAGTTGAATACGGATATTGGTCCGAACCGACTGATTTCTACCAATAATCCACTATGTGAAAATGAAATATTGGAACTTAACGCCTGGCAACCAGGTTTTAATTCTTATTCCTGGTTTAAAGATGGTGTTTTAGTTGATTTTCAACCTGCAAATTGTGTAAACTGCGGAAGATATACTGTAACCGAACCCGGAACATATAAAGTTGAAATTATTTTTGAAAACAACTGTGTTTCCTTTGGCGAAATTATTATAGAATACGATCAAAATCCAATAGTCGTTAACTCCACATTACTTGAATGTGACCTTGATCTGGATGGGTTTACCCTTTATAATTTATTCGATGTGGAGGAAGCAGTTACAAATAATGATTTATCATTGTTTATTACTAATTTTTACCATACCCAAACGGATGCTGTCTTAATCATAAATGAAATTGATGACCCTTCATCATTTCCAAATTCCACGTTGTTTCAGACCATTTTCGCAAGGGTTGAAAATTCATCCCAATGTTTTTCCGTAGCTGAAATTACACTGGATATTTCAACAACGACGCTGAGCATTCCGCCATTTGAAAATTGTGATGATGAAATTGTCGATGGTTTTACGATATTTAATCTAAACGATTTAAGATCGCAAATAGAGGCACTTGTCCCACTAAATGCAGAGATTTTATTTTATAACTCCGAAGCGGGGGCCTTAGACGACTTTGGAGCTGTGGACGGAAACTATATTAATACAGTACAAAATACCCAATCCATTTTTGCCAAAGTGATCGTTAATGGCCAATGTTATGCTTTAAGTGAAGTCATATTAAATGTGCTTTTCACACCAATGCTTTTACCGGATGAAGAACAATTCTATTGTCTTAATTTATTTCCACAAACGATAACTTTGGATAGTGGTGTAATTAATGATTTACCGGGCGATTATACGTACCAGTGGTCAACCGGAGAGACCACCTCGCAAATAGATATAGATACTCCCGGAACATATTCAATAACCGTAACTTATCTAAACGATTGCACTACGGTTAGAACGATTACCGTGTTGCCTTCCAATATTGCCACTATTGAATCCATTGAAGTTATAGACGCCTCACAAAACAATACCGTTAATGTAGTAGTCTCCGGCGAAGGGGAATATAGCTTTGCACTGGATGATCCTAATGGCCCTTACCAGGAAAGTAACTTTTTTGAAAATGTGGCCCCCGGTATTCATACCGTATATGTAAGGGACGATAAAAATAATTGTGGAATCGTGAGCCGTTTAGTCTCTGTTATTGGCTTTCCTAAATTTTTTACGCCAAATAACGATAATTTCAATGATTCCTGGCAGGTCAATGGCATTTCGTCTCAATTTCAACCAAATACTAAAATTTATATTTACAATCGTTATGGTAAGTTAATAAAACAATTGGATCCTCTTGGCCCCGGATGGAACGGCACCTTTAACGGGCAAAACCTGCCGACCAGCGATTATTGGTTTGAAGTGACCCTGCAGGACGGTAGGATATTTAGAAGCCATTTTACACTAAAAAGATAGTGTAAAACCGATTGTAAGCCGTTTTATATCCATTTCATTTTAGTCGATAAATTATGTGAATTTATGCATTTCATCGAATTTATTTCGCATTTCATCTATGTTTTAACTATATTTACCAATAATGTTATTATTTAATTTAATTAAATAAACAAATAGGCCCTCCAAATTTAGGTGAATCATAAATATTCCTACGCACCATGATAAGAAGTAGTGTTATATATTTCATTATACTTCTCGTGAATTGCAATGTTGCTTTGTCTCAACAAGTAACAATTGACAATAGCATTTCAGCACAACAACTTGTTGAAGATTATTTAGTCGAAGGATGTGTTCAGGTTGAAAACATCACTTCTGCCTTCAATGGAAGTGTAAACGGTTTATCCAGTTTTGGGTTTTTTGAGAGAGGATCATCGAATTTCCCATTTGAAAATGGCATAGTACTGACAACTGGATCTGCTGCTTCCGGTGGAAACGGAATAAATACTCAAGATTTAAATGAAGGCGATACCAGTTGGGGTACCGATCCGGATTTTGAATCTGCTATGGGAATCACTGGTACTTATAACGCTACCACAATAGAATTCGATTTTATTTCCGTTACGAATCTCATTCAATTTGATTATCTGATAGCTTCTGAAGAATACGGTTCCCAATATCTTTGTGATTATGCGGATGGATTTGTCTTTTTAATACGGCCGACCTCCAGTAGTGGTCCCTATACAAATGTGGCATTAATTCCTGGAACAGCGATTCCGGTGAGCACAAACTCTATTCATGGTGAAATTTTTGGATTCTGTCCTCCAGAAAACGAAACTTTTTTTGATAACTATGATATTGGAGACACCAATTATAATGGTAGAACAAATGTACTTACGGCTTCGGCAGCTATACAACCAAACGTGCAATACCATGTTAAGCTAATTATTGCCGAAGAGTTTGATCAGAATTTCGATTCGGCAGTATTTATCCAGGGCAACAGTTTAACACCAGAAGTTAATTTAGGTGATAATCTAACAACCTGTGCGGACACTTTAATATTGAACGGTGATATTGGGAATCCGTTAGCGACCTATGACTGGTACTTGGATGGTAACCCAATCGTTATTAACGGGTCCTCAACTTTAACGGCCGATCAATCAGGTACCTATAGAATTGAAATAAGTATCCCGTTAGATGGTGAAACCTGTATTATTGAAGATGAGATCGAATTAAATCTGGACTCTGAACAAACTCCCGATCCGATAACGGATTATCAACTTTGTGATAGTGATGGAAACGGTATTGAGACCTTTGACCTTTCGACCAAAGATGCCGAAGTATTGGCTTCGGTTCCTCCTGCAACCTATGTCCTGTCCTATCATTATTCCTTATCGGATGCTCAGAATAATTTAAACGCCATTACGACACCTATATCCAACACTGTAAACCCGCAAACTGTATATACCAGGATAGAAGATACAGATGAAAATTGCCTGTCCTACGTACCTATAATCTTGGTTGTAAACTCGCTGCCCAGTATTACCGATCCTGGCATTTACGATGTATGTGATGATTCCACAGCCGATGGTTATACTGGAATAGATCTAACTCAAATTGACCCATTAATTACATTAAGCCAGCCCGATTTGGTTGTTTCTTATCACACCACTGCTACTGATGCCAATAATGGTGAGAATGGAGTAATATCTCCATATACAAACATTAGCACCCCAACGCAGTTGCTTCATGTCAGGGTAACAAATGTTCAAACAGGATGTTTCGGACAAACAACCGTGACAATAAGGATCGTAGACAATCCTGTAATAAATTTTGAGCCGGTGTATATAGATGCCTGCGATATGGACCATGATGGCTTTGCTACGTTCGACCTCACCAGTGCCATTCCCGAAATTTTACAAGGGCTATCAGGAGTTACAACAACATTCTATGTGACGCAGGCTGAAGCCGAATCCGGAACAAATCTTATTGCGAATAGTACGAATTACGATAACATTGACCAGTATGAGCAGGTAATCTATGTTCGTGTAGAAGATAATACCAACGGCTGTGCAAGTATAAGGCCTATTGAAATTCATTCTAATTTATTACTTACCGCTACTAACATTCAGGATTTTGCATTATGTGACGATGATAGCGACGGAGAAGTAAGTTTTGACCTTGGAAGCATTGCCATAGTAATTGCTAATGAGATTCTGGGAATAGATATTACTTTTTACGCTACCCAGACCGATCTGGATAACGGCACCAATCCTTTGGATCCGTTAGTACCGTTTCCAATAACTACCAGTCCAACTTCCTTGTATTTTGAATTGACCAATGGATCCTGTTCGGATATGGCCGAGATTGATTTATTGATCAATGCTTTCGTGTCCTTCACTCCCATTGGCCCCCAGGATTATTGCGATACCGATGACGACGGCATTGGGGTAATAGACCTGTCCACTTTTGATGCTTTGGTAACTTCCAGTAACCCAGAATACAACGTGCTTTACTATCTGACTGAAATCGATGCCTTAAACGGAACCAACGTTTTGCCAAATTTCTATGTCAATGTTTCAAATCCTGAAATTGTGTATGCAAGAATACAGAATAATATTACCGGTTGCTACGATGTGAATTCCTTCGAAATAAATGTTATCCCGGCGCCTTCCGTAACCCAACCCACAGATGTCGTTATTTGCGATACCGACCAGGATGCTTTTTCAATTATCGACCTCGACGCAAAAATTCCCGAGATCGTTCCGTCTCAAACCGGATTAATTATCAACTTTTACACTTCGGTGGACGATGCCAATAACAATATAAACGAAATTACAAACCAGGCTAACTACAATGCTAATACGCAAACTATATATGTGAGAATCGAAAGTATAGCTACCACTTGTTATGCCCTTGTAAGCTTTGAGGTATTAGTGAATACCTTACCAATAATTCCACAAATAAATAAGTTCCAGTTATGTGAGGACGATGGAGACAGTACTGCGGAATTTTTGTTTGAGACCATGGACAGCCAGATATTAAATGGACAAACAGGTAAAGACGTACTTTATTTTGAAACCCTGAATAATGCTATAAATCGTTTAGCAATACTTGATAAAACCATTCCCTTTTCGAATACTATGTCTCCTCAGACCATATATGTCCGGGTTGAAAATCTTACAGATCAGGATTGTTTCAATACTTCATCATTTACAATTGAAGTTGCTCCAAATCCCGCATTTAACACACCTTTGGATTTTGTGCTTTGTGACGATCCAAGCAATGATGGTGCAGATGTATTTGACTTCAATGCAGTTATTATTCAAATGACCGCCGGGATTACCCCAACACCAAATATTACATTTCATGAATCATTTTCTGAGGCCGAAAATAATGACAACGCATTACCTTTAACATATACCAACATAACAAATCCGCAACAAATTTTTGTAAGGGTTGAAAGCGAAGATTTTTGTTCGGTGGTAACCGAATTTGGTATCCTGCTGTTGCCTTTACCGGAAGTCAGTACTGCTGAACCAATCCAGTTTTGTGATCCTGACAATGATGGTGTTCGTGTGGTCGATCTAACCACCTCCCAGTTTGATATTTTTGACGTTAGACAGGACAATATTGAAGCCAGCTATTATGAGTCACTGGAGGACCTGGAACTTGAGAATAATGTAATTCCAAATCCGGAAACATATACCAACACTTCAAACCCCCAAACGGTTTATCTAAGGGTTACGAATACTTCTACAAGCTGTTATGTATCTGTCCCCATAGAGGTTGTTATAAATAATACTCCGGTAATTACTGAATATCCAATGCATACCATTTGCGATAATGAAGATAACCTGTTTACTTTGTCAACGATTGAAGCACAATTTGGTACTGATCTTAATATTTCGACAATATCGTATTACACCTCACAAATGAATGCCGATCTTGGAGCCAATCCCCTGCCGGATGCCTATAATTATATTTCGAACAGTGATACCATACATGTAAGAGTGGAATTTAACGATACCGGGTGTTATACTTTGACATCTTTCATTTTAAACGTCAATCCGCTTCCATTTGCCAATGTACCACCCGATCTCGAAAATTGTGATGACGATTTTGATGGAGTAGCTGTATTTGATCTTTCAGTACAGGACAGTACCATTCTTGGCACACAAGATCCCTTAAATTTTACAATAAGTTATCATGGAAGTCTCACCGATGCCGAAAATGACGAAAACAATTTAGGCAATCTACATAATGCCGAAAACGAAGAGGTGATTTTCGCAAGAATAGAAGATAATTTGACCGGCTGTTTTAACATCACACAATTTCAAACCATTGTACACCCAAGGCCAACGATTGACATTCCGGACATAGTATATTATTGTAACGATGAGCCCTCATTGATCATTAGCGCCAATACCAATGAGTTCACCGATACCTATTTGTGGTCAAATGGTGAGACGACCCCCGAAATTGAAATCGATATCACCCAAGTTGGCGATTATTGGGTCACGGTAACGACACAATATGGCTGCGAAACCACTCACGAATTTTCTGTGAGTAACTCGGAACCCGCAAATATAGAATTTACAACAACTGTCGATTTTTCAAACCCCAATAGTATAACAATAGATATTAGCGGTATTGGTAATTACGTATTTAGTCTGGATGGTGGAGAACCTCAACAATCAAATTTCTTTAATGATGTGGCTCCCGGACTTCATACTGTTACGGTAAGAGACGTCAATGGGTGTACGGACGTAACCAAAGAGGTATTCGTAATTGATGTTCCACTATTTGTAACCCCAAATGGTGATGGTTATTTTGATACATGGCACGTTATAGGAATAGAGCAACTCCCCGGAACAATTGTGTATATTTTTGATAGATATGGAAAATTAATTAAAACACTTCTGCATACCTCTCAAGGATGGAATGGTACCTATAATGGATATATGATGCCTGCATCAGACTATTGGTTTTTTGCCGATGTAAAAAAAGATGGAACTCAATTTGAATTTAGAGGACATTTTACACTTCGCCGATAACCCCACTGTTTTTCATTGTATATATTTGTGTTCAATCTCCTCCTAATAGGAAAATGTTAGCATCTTTATTTTATGTAATTTTGTTTTACATATCGATACCAATAATTTAAATATTTACCATGAAGTTGTTTTCTGCAATTTTTTTTCTTTTTACTCTTACTTCCATCGGACAAAACATTAACGGCATTGTATTAGACAAAAAAAACAACTCTCCTTTAATGAATGTTAACGTCTTTATAAAAAAATCAAATTATGGGACTTCAACAAACAAAGAAGGCAATTTTAAATTAAGGATGCGGTCTGCTAATAAGCAAACCGATACCCTATATTTTTCTATGCTTGGCTACATATCGTTTAAAACTACTTTTTTGGAATTAAAAAATAGCAATTATGTCGTATATCTCTCAGAATCTATTGAGAAATTAAAAGAAGTGACTCTATTATCCAATAAGGAATTAAAGTCCAAAATTAAATTTAACAAATTATCCTCCTTAAAAAAAGGTTTGCATTCTTTTGGAAGCACTTTAGTTGGAAATAAATTATATATAATTGGAGGTGACAAATCATATATTGAAGATAATGGTAAAAAAACTCTTTATCAATATGGAGAACTGAATTTTGATGAATTTCTTAATAAATTAAGAATGAATGCTTCATGGGAAAACTATAGTAGTGACCTACAAATATATGACATAGAAAAAGGGGTCTGGAAAATTTCTGATTTAGAGTTTCAAAAAAGAGCATATCATAACATAAAATATCATAACGATAATCTTTACATTTTAGGAGGCAGGAGATTATCAACAAACCGAAAATTGGTATACTTAAGTGATAATATTGAGGTGTTTGACCTTAAAAACGAAACAATTAATACTGATTATTCTAACCCGCATCAAGCCATAAATTTTGCCTCATTTGTTTATAAAAATAGTATAATTGTAATGGGTGGATCTGTTAAGCTGAAACATAACGGGGAAAAATTATTTACAAATAAATCACATATGTATAATCTGGAATCAGGGCTTTGGTATCAATTAATCGACATGTCCGAAGCCAAAGAGGCTAATGGCGTATTAATTAAAAACAAAATTTACCTCGTTGGTGGTTTTAATAATAAACCTTTAAAAGACATAGAATCTTATGATTTATCTACCGGAAAATGGAAAAAGGAAGCAGAGTTGTTTTCGGGTATCTCGGATCCTGGTCTAACAGCACACCATAACAATATTTATATTTATGACGATGGAAAAATATATACATATAATACAAACACGAAAGAGTTAAATGAATATTTAATTGATCTGCCGTATAAATCTTCAGAACTGTATTATTTCAATGATAAACTTTATTTACTGGGTGGTTATTTTGAAAATGAATACTCTCAAAGGCCATCACGAAATCTATATAGTATTAGCCTTAATGAATTTGATAAAACGAGAATTAATAAGTCAAGATGAATTCTATGCTTTATTTAAGTAGAATTATTGTTAACATTGTAGAAAATAAGAAAATTGCACTTCTTTTAAAATAAAATATTTTAAACAAAACCATTAAGTGAAATTCGAAATAGAATCAGATTTTAATCCCACCGGGGATCAGCCTGAAGCCATAGAACAACTTTCGGCAGGCATTTTTTCCAATGAAAAATACCAGACCCTTCTTGGAGTAACCGGATCCGGAAAAACCTTTACCGTGGCTAATGTCATTGAGAACATACAACGCCCTACCCTAATATTAGCACATAATAAGACCCTGGCGGCACAGCTATATTCCGAATTCAAACAGTTTTTTCCTAATAATGCGGTGGAATATTTTGTGTCCTATTACGATTATTATCAACCTGAAGCATATATGCCTGTATCGGGTGTTTACATTGAGAAGGATCTGTCCATAAATGAGGAGATCGAAAAAATGAGATTGAGTGCAACCTCATCATTGTTATCCGGTCGTCGCGACGTTTTGGTCGTCGCTTCAGTATCCTGTATTTATGGTATTGGCAACCCCGCCGAATTCCAAAAAAATGTTATTACCTTAAAACGCGGTCAGGTAATTTCCCGAACAAAATTATTACACCAATTAGTACAAAGTTTATATTCCCGGACAGAAATGGAATTTAATCATGGTAATTTCAGAATAAAAGGAGATACCGTTGATATCTTTCCAAGTTACGCCGACGATGCATTTAGAGTACATTTTTTTGGTGATGAAATTGAAGATATTGAAGCCTTTAATATCCAGACGAACGAACACATTGAAAAATACGATAGGCTCACCATATATCCGGCAAACATGTTTGTCACCTCTCCCGAGGTGCTGCAAAATGCCATACATCAGATTCAGGAAGATATGGTAAAACAAGTCGATTACTTTAAAGAAATCGGGAAGCATCTGGAAGCTAAGCGCCTTAAGGAACGTACAGAATTCGATTTGGAGATGATCCGGGAATTAGGCTATTGTTCCGGTATCGAAAATTATTCGCGGTATCTCGATGGCCGATTGCCAGGAACGAGACCCTTTTGTTTACTCGATTATTTTCCCGATGATTATTTGATGGTAATCGATGAAAGCCATGTAACCATTTCACAGGTACATGCGATGTATGGAGGTGACAGAAGCCGCAAAGAAAATCTTGTGGAATACGGTTTTAGACTACCCGCGGCAATGGATAACAGGCCTTTGAAGTTTGAAGAGTTTGAAGCCATACAAAACCAGGTCATTTATGTAAGTGCTACTCCGGCCGATTACGAGTTACTAAAGACCGGTGGTGTTTATATTGAACAGGTCATAAGGCCAACAGGGCTGTTGGATCCAATTATTGAGGTACGCCCAAGTATAAATCAGATCGATGATCTTATTGAGGAAATTCAGCAGAGGGTGGAAAAGGATGAACGTACATTGGTGACGACATTGACCAAGCGTATGGCCGAAGAACTCACTAAGTATTTGGTACGAATACAGGTACGATGCCGCTATATACACAGTGACGTCGATACTTTGGAACGTGTCGAGATCATGCAGGACCTCCGCAAGGGTATTTTCGATGTTTTGGTTGGTGTGAATTTATTACGTGAAGGGCTGGATTTACCCGAAGTATCACTGGTTGCAATTTTAGATGCCGATAAGGAAGGCTTTTTACGATCGGCCCGTTCCTTAACTCAAACCGTAGGAAGAGCAGCACGGCATTTAAGTGGAACCGCTATTATGTATGCCGATAAAATTACAAATAGCATGAAAAAAACCATTGATGAAACCGATTACAGGCGCGAAAAACAAATTGCATATAACCTGGCCAATAATATAACACCTAAAGCACTTAATAAGAGTTTGGACAATGCTTTGACTAAAAATTCTGTGAGTGCTCTTTATTACGAATTGGAAGCCCGGAAAGCTGCCGAACCTGAAAGTGAATACTTAAGCAAGCCCCAATTGGAAAAGAACATTCGCGAAAAACGCAAACTCATGGAACAAGCTGCAAAAGAGTTAGATTTCATGCTCGCTGCCAAATTAAGAGATGACATAAAAGCATATCAAATAAAACTCGAACAGTTAAAAGTATAAAATACAACTGATTGACAGAGGCATCACCGCAAACTATAGACCGTAAACTGAAGACTGTAAACCGAAGACCGTAAACTAATTATAATGTGTCTTGAAGATATCTATTAAAAAATCTGCCGGAACAACCTTATCCGGAAAACTTTCCATGAGATATAAAACACGATTAATAGCTTCATGTCCAAGACCCATTTTCAAACCAAAATTATGAAGTTTGACAAGTTCCTTATCGGATATGTCCTTATCCAGGTTCATTAACAAGACCAATCTGTGAAACTGAACGATACGCTCACTGTGAGATTTTAAATTTATATGGGTCACAGGATTATTTAGTAGATAGTTATAATCTTCCCTGGTAATCTCTAATTGTTTAGCGACTCCCAGTAAAAATTTATGTTCAATTTCTCTTAGGTTATTATCTATTCTTGCGAAAGCTATCATTTGGGAGAGTAAACTTAGTTTTTCTACACGATTTATCATTTCAAGAGGGTGAATTAATTATAACACTATAAAGGTATATATTATCTATTCTTTATAATCGTATATATAATGTCGCTTATCGAAAAAAAATGGCGATTTCATCGAAGTTTTAATGCTTTTATACTGTTTTATTTTGTATTGGTCTGATAAACAGCATGTTATCATAAAATGTCATTAATCCGATTTTTTTGACTAATTCACGGAAATAATTAAAATTTTAGGGCATAAGTTCACTGATTTGTGCAATTGGACGATTTTACTTTTTATGTTGCACTAAATAAAACATCTAATTTTCAAATAATTTTATTGCAAACCTTTCAATGTGAAGTACTAAAAAAAGCAATTGTTTTGTTTCAAATAGTTAAATAATGGACTTTTAAAAGACTATTGATCTGAATATAATTTCAGTACATTCTTTTCAATTTCAACTACTGTCATAGTATATAGTGATTTAAGCTAAAACCGCCTGTACTTTATCTGCCGCTTCCTGAAATTCTACCGCACTTTGTACGTCCAGCCCTGAGCTGTCTATAAGTTCTTTGGCAATATCGGCATTGGTACCTTGTAACCGTACAATAATTGGAACTTTAATAGCATCACCCATATTTTTATAAGCATCGACAATACCCTGGGCAACTCGGTCACATCGTACAATTCCACCAAAAATATTAATTAATATGGCCTTCACGTTTGGGTCTTTGAGGATGATCCTAAAAGCAGCCTCTACCCTGGCGGCATCGGCAGTTCCTCCTACATCAAGAAAATTAGCCGGGTCCCCTCCGGCCTGCTTAATTAAATCCATGGTAGCCATGGCTAATCCCGCTCCGTTTACTATACAACCTACATTACCATCGAGATCAACATAATTCAATCCTACCTCTTTGGCTTCAACTTCAATAGGATTTTCTTCACGCAGATCACGCAAATTCACATAATCCTTATGTCTGTAAAGTGCATTATCATCTATGGTAACTTTGGCATCTACAGCCATAATTTTATTATCGCTCGTCTTTAAAACCGGATTAATTTCAAATAATGAAGAATCAGATTTTACATAGGCATTATATAAAGAAGCAACGAATTTGGTCATTTCTTTAAATGCCATCCCCGATAGTCCCAAATTAAAGGCAACTCTTCGCGCCTGGAAAGGTAATAATCCCGTCGATGGGTCAATTTCTTCTTTAAATATTAAATGTGGTGTTTCTTCGGCTACCGTTTCAATGTTCATTCCTCCTTCGGTAGAATACATGATCATATTATGCCCTGTTCCGCGATTTAGTAAAACAGACATATAAAATTCGCTGGTTTCACTTTCTCCCGGATAATAAACGTCTTCGGCTACCAACACCTGATGTACCCGTTTTCCTTCGGCAGAAGTTTGTGGTGTAACCAGATCCATTCCAATAATTTGCCCGGCAATAGTTTTCACTTCCTCCAGGCTTTTAGCCAGTTTAACTCCACCACCCTTACCTCGTCCACCGGCATGAACCTGCGCTTTAATGACGTACCAGCTTGTGCCGGTTTCAGTGGTTAGTTGCTTTGCGGCAGCTACGGCTTCATTGGCATTTTGGGCCACTATTCCACGCTGAATTCGTACACCAAAACTACTCAATATGTCTTTTCCCTGATATTCGTGTAAATTCATCTTATCCTCTAAATTTAAAGTATCACAAAAGTAAACATCCTGAATCTTTAAACCAATAATTTTCAATATTCATTATTTTCATTGGTAATTACGCATTTTTTTGACCCTATTTTTGAGAAATTTTTTATATATGATTAGAAAAAAGGGTTTAGTTTTACGGCAAATTAAATATTAACTTAAAATGAATAATATCAACTTGTTAAAAATTGCGGAAGACTTTGGAAGTCCGGTTTATGTTTACAACTCTGAGAAAATCGTATCTCAGTATAAACGTTTAACATCTGCTTTTAATAAGGTAAAAAAAGTTAAGATCAATTATGCCGTAAAGGCCCTGTCCAATATTTCAGTTTTAAAATTATTGAATACCCTTGGTTCGGGTTTGGATACGGTTTCAATACAGGAAGTTAAATTGGGTTTGGCTGCCGGTTTTGTACCGGAAAACATTATTTATACTCCTAATGGCGTGTCTTTTGGAGAAATTACAGCTGTTGCTAAACTCGGTGTTCAAATAAACATTGATAACCTGTCCATATTGGAACAATTTGGAACAAAACATCCGGAAATACCGGTATGTGTCCGTGTTAATCCCCATGTTATGGCAGGTGGGAACACCAATATTTCGGTTGGGCATATCGATAGCAAATTTGGGATCTCCATTCACCAGGTGCCACATATTTTGCGTATTGTTGAAAATACGGGAATGCATATCAACGGCATCCATATGCATACGGGTAGTGACATTTTAGATATTGACGTATTCCTGTATGCCAGTGAAATTCTTTTCGATACTGCAAAGCATTTCAAGACTTTGGAATTTATCGATTTCGGGTCCGGATTTAAAGTGCCCTACAAGCCGGGAGATATTGAAACCGATATAGAAGAGTTTGGCAAAAAACTCACAATACGATTCAATACATTTTGCGAGAATTACGGCCGTGCCCTTACATTGGCGTTCGAACCAGGTAAGTTTCTGGTAAGCGAAGCAGGTTACTTCTTGGCTAAAGTTAATGTGGTTAAGCAAACCACTTCAACGGTTTTTGCTCAAATAGATTCTGGTTTCAATCATTTAATAAGACCCATGTTATACGGTTCGCAACATGAAATTGAAAACATTTCCAATCCCACCGGAAGGCAACGCTTTTATTCGGTTGTGGGGTATATTTGTGAGACGGATACCTTCGCTAATAACAGGCGCATTACAGAAATTTCGGAAGGCGATATTCTGGCCTTTAAAAATGCCGGTGCTTATTGTTATAGCATGTCCAGCAATTACAATTCCCGTTATCGCCCGGCAGAGGTCTTATGGCATAATAACGAGGCTCATTTAATACGAAATCGTGAGACCTTTGACGATATCTTAAAAAATCAGATTGAGATCGATCTGTAACTCAAACAAATTAAAAACATATAATCTAAAGGCGTTTCTTAATGGAAGCGCTTTTTTATTATGAGATGTTCCAAAATGTAAATCTTTTCGTAAATTTTCTAAAATCCGACTCCAAATCACAGTGAATACCTTTAGTTGTTTTAACAAATAATTAACCATAAAAAATAATTTAGTAACTTAGGTGCATTACTAACTAACTAATTTATTCATTATGAGTGATCACAACTCGAAGTACACCACTATTTTACAGATAGCGGGTGCACTTTTTATTATTTGGGGCATCCTTGGACTTATGGATGCCAAAAACTATTCTTATTCAGGCTTTAGCACAGATGGCAACAACACTATTACCAGGGTTAGAGCTGGAAGCCCGGCCGAGGCTGCCGGAATGGAGGCTGGAGACGTTATGAAAAATTTTGATGGCATCGATGTAACCGATTCCAAATCTTTTTCCAAAAGAAAGCGAACAGAAATTGGACAAACTGTAGAGATTGTCGTTGACCGTAGTGGAGAGGAACAAGCGCTTCAGGTGACCTATTCTGAACTTCCCAACAAGAATAGTACTTTAAACCTTTCGGCCTTTATTATGGGATTATTATTTGTGCTTTTGGGGCTTTATGTGCATCTAAAAAAGAAATCAGCCTTATCTTTTGCATTCGCTGTGTTTGGTGTTTTATTTGGATTCATTTGGTTTAATGGCCCTAATATTAATCCGGGCTTTTTAAATGATCTCATTAATAGTATTAGCACCGCTATAGTTATGCTGTCATTTGTTGCCCTGGCACGTTTTATACTTCAATATCCACCGGTAAGTTCGTTTTTTGATGGAGGAAATAGTCGTTGGTTATACGCTCCGGCTGTTATAATCATTGTCATTATATGGATACTTAATTTTGCTCAACCCGATAGTACAAGTAGTTTAAATGTGACTATAAGATTGTTATTTGGTGTAGTTATAATCTTTTATTTTGCCCTGGCTTTAATAACATTAATTCGAAAATATTCTAACGCTGATTCTGATACACGGAAAGCATCCGGGTTAAATCTAATGGCATTAGGAGCCGTTTTAGGGATACTTCCTTTTTTGATTTTTTGGACCGTTACAAGGATTTCGCCCTCGATCATATTTCCCGGGAGTGATTATATGTTTTTAACATTTGCGTTCATTCCAATTTTATTTTCTGCAGCGCTTATGCAAAAAAGGGATACTGAAAGTGCAGGATAAGAAGTATGATGAAGACCTGTATTAAAATATAAAATCGAAGTGTTTAAGGGTGTCTATTTCTTTAATAGTAATACGACCCTTTAAGCCTTAAGCTTAAATATTATGCCCCATAAGTCTTTTTCCGAATCAATTTCGGGATTAAAACCTATGAGGCATATTTAATTTATTAATACTATTAACCAATTTTAAACATTATGAAGAAACTATTTTTATTGGGACTCGCTGTAATATTGTTTACGGCCTGTCAACAAAGTACAACAACTAATTACACAAGGAATTCGCCTGAAATTGATGCGGTAAAGGCTGCGATCAAAGATTACGAGGATGGTAATTGGGAAGCCTGGATGTCGCATTACGCCGATACGGCCAAGATCTATCACAATACCTGGAAAGAAGAGGCGGGAGCTACGCCCCAGGAAACTGCCGATGGATTAAAAGTTATCCTTACCAACGTTTCAAGTTACGGATTTGAGGTGGATGAAGAAAATGAGCTGCCCTGGTATGAAATGGTTGTCAATGACAATGGAAATACCTGGGTGTCTTTTTGGGGTAATTGGAAGGGCACCATGGCCGCCAATAACAAAGAATTGGAAATTCCCGTCCATTTGTCGATAAGATTCGTCGACGGTAAAATAGTCCGCGAAGAAGCGTATTATAACCTTGCAGAATTCAATGCTGCTCTTGCCGAAATAGAAGCTGCCAAAGCAGAAGAGGATTCTGAATCGAGTGAAGCAACCGAATAAAAATTAAGAAAAGCAGATAGAATCGCGTCTTTTGTTTTATTGATAATATCAATAATTTTTTATAAAAATTAAACTTTAGTGTTTTAGTCATGATATGTCAATGCAACAAACTTCAACTTAAGGCCGACCATCGTTCTATCTGCTTTTTATTTGTCTTCAAAAGACCCCGAATGCATTGATTAAAACTACCCCCATCTAAATACTTAGACATAAACAAAATAAATTAGAAGGTATTTAGCTTGTTTTTAATATCTTGAGATTCAAAATATTCTTAACTATAAAATCTATGAAACCCATTTATTTTGTGCTGGCAATGGCCTTATTATCAGGATGTAATAACATCGGGAAGGAAACTACAGCAGACCCTAAAAAAGAAGAGGTAAAAACCACAGAAAAACCAAAAAAGCAAAGGCCAGTTGCCTTTAATAATGGAAAATTCTTCGAAATTGATGGAAAGAAAATGTTGTATGGCGGAAAGGACAGCTTACAACATTTCAATATAACGGGCTATGACTTAAAGGATGAACAGTTTCATTATGGTATTGGTCGGGAACGATTTCCGGCATTATTGAAACCCGAATTCATTTCGGTTCGGGAAGCAGATTCCATTTGGGCAGATAGCACAAGGTTTTTAGTGGCTTATGCCGGAAATGATGTTAAGGCCTATTCTGTAAAGGATCTCACAAGGCATGAGGTCGTTAACGATGTATTAGACGGCGAACCCATTATGGCCGCCTATTGTATCCTTGCCGATCTGGGAGCGATTTATGATAGAAAATATGGAGATAAAATATTGACCTTTGCCTTAAGTGGTTATACGTATTATGACGCCGAGGTATGGAATGGTCTTGATGGGTTTGTGTTTTGGGACAGGGAAACCGAGAGCCTTTGGTGGCCACTTATCGGGAGAGCCGTATCCGGTTCGCTCAAGGGCGTACAACTCTTAGTAAAGAATAAGGCGCATTGGAAGGACACAACCTGGGGAATTATAAAAGATGAATATCCCAATGCGCAAGTGCTAAGATCGGGGCAGGATTTTGAACCTCCCAAAACCTGGAAGAGTTATGATGACGTTTCAGAAATTGTTGAAAAATATACGGCAAAGGCAAATTAATTTCTAGGTATAAATTCACGATCCAGTCATTATAAATTGTTAGACCGTTATCTTAAAACCCGAAGATTAATTTTAAGGATGATACCTGTCTTTAGCTATACTCCTATTTCTTTTTACGTTTTGTACTTCTGTGCAATACCTCTTCCGGAAATGGGAAAAGAATCGTAGAATTCTTCTCTGCTGCAATATTAGAAAGGGTCTGGTAAAGCCTTAGTTTAATCGCCGATGGAGATTGATCGATCAATAAACCTGCTTCCAGGAGTTTTCCGGCGGCCTGTTCTTCTGCCAGGGCTAAGATTATTCGGGCCCGTCTTGAGCGCTCTGCTTCTGCCTGATTGGCCATCATGCGCTTCATATTTTCCGGTAATTGAATATCCTTGATCTTAACATCAATGATCTGAATACCCCATTCTTTGGTTTCAATTTCGACAATACCCTTAATGTTCTTACCCATTTCCTCACGTTTGGATAAAATGGTGTCTAATTCAACTTTACCACAAACATCTCTTAAGGCTGCCTGAGATAACTGTGTAATGGCAAATTTATATTCCTCAACTTCCAAAATCGATTTTTCCGGATCACTGATCTTAAAAAAGACCACTCCGTCAATACTACAGGGAACATTGTCTTCGGTCATTACCTCTTGCGATACGACATTAATTGTAATGACCCTAATATCGACTATCTGGACGGTCTCAACAATTGGAATGATCCATCTGAATCCGGGATTGAGTATTTTAATATACCTGCCAAACCTGAATTTTAAGGCACGTTTATATTCAAAAATGATACGTATTCCCGATAACAGGAATACAACAAAAATTACGGTTAAAATTATTTGTGGGCTCATGACATCGTGTTTTAATTATTTGATTTATTTTTAATTGCTTCTTAAGGTAATCATTTAAGAGCATATAAAAAATGATTTTAACCATTCCTGTTAACAGTATCCTGTTAAATATTTTAAAAAAAGTAATCCTATTTATAAAATATATTTTAAATTATAACAATTAAGGCTTACGCATGAATCTCCAGAGAATCTTTTACATATGTTTCACTCTTTGTCTTGTTGCGATTGAATCAATGGCTCAACATGCCGGGTATAAAGAAGTACAATTAACGAACAATGCTTTCGATAACAGGTATGCCAGTTATAATAAAGCAGGTGAAGTTATAATTTTTGAATCCAACCGTAACGGACACTGGCAAATTTATAGTATGGATGTTAACGGCAATTACCAGACAAGAGTCATTAGTAGTGAATTTAACGACCGACGACCGACCTGGCATCCATTTAAGAATATGATCTTATTTGAATCTGATAGATCAGGCTTAAACGAACTGTACACTTACAATTTAACCACTAGAGTACTTTCTAAAGTTCCCATACCGCTGGGAGGCAATAAGTCTTATGCTCAATTTGCTCCAAATGGTAAAGAACTCGTCTTTACTTATAAGGTACGCGATGACAATTTCAATATTTATATTATTTCTGCCAAAGGTAAAAGACTTAAGACTATTGTGGATAACGCTTATAAAAATATGTACCCCAGATACTCTCCAAGAGGAGATGCTATTCTATACTTTTCACGAAAACAAACAAAAAATGTAGATGACGAAATATATGTCAACAATATAATTATTCATGAGGAGGCCCGTTTAACACGATGGCCACAGCATGATTTTTGCGCCAGCTGGTCTAATAATGGACAGAGAATTGTGTTTGCAAGATCTATGGAAGACAGTAAAGCCGAAATTTATATTATGAACAAAGACGGTAAGTCCAAACGAAGAATAACTTACAATGATGTTGTCGATACTTTACCCAATTGGTCTCCAAAGGATATTAATCTGCTCATTACAGGGTTTAGAAACGGAAGCTATCAAATCTGTAAAATATTATTGAAAGAAGAATTATAAACCCTTCAAAAGTAATAATTGTTAAAATAATCTGGACAACGCAATTGTTTCATTTAATTTACGAGATGTTATATTCACTATCTTTATATTCAACTAACTAAACTTCTTACAGGAGTTAACTAAATTATATAAAATGAAAAATAAAATTCTTGCCATTATTGGTGGCACCGTTGCCTTATTTGGATTGGGCTATCTTATTTATGTTGTATTGGAGTTTGATTTCCAGGAAGTTTCAAAATTGGAGATACCAGAAATTATCTTAATGGAAGTACTGTATGCGACCTTATTAACTATAATATTTAGTAAATGGGCTCGAATCAACACGTTTGTTGCCGGGGCTAAAGCCGGATTAATTATTGGAGCATTTATTGGAGGATGTGCAACACTGCATGTATATGCCTCGAGTGATTTAACAGATGTAACCGGTGTAATTTCAGCCGCGGTCACTTTTGGGTTACGATTCGCTGTCGCAGGAGCTGTTATAGCTTGGTTCTTAGGTAGAAAATAATACCCATATAAGGTGCTTTTTATGATGCTTATTTTTATAACATATTAAATCACCTTTTTATATTAGAAATTTTGACTTCAGATGAGTGGATTAAACATTGTAATGGTCATTGCAATAATTCTTTTTGCAAGGTTGGGAATGCGGTTATTAATATACTTCAAAAAACAACATGATGACCGCAATAAAAAAGATCAAACCTAATATTTCTAATCTACTGGGCTTGAAATAATTGTAAAAACTTATGAAACTAAAATAAATATTGAGAAAAATCGTAATTAAACATTTATTGGTTAACTTTGTTCTATATTAAAATATTATTTCTATACAGTGAAACAAGGAACAGTAAAATTTTTTAATGGAACCAAAGGATTTGGTTTCATTATCGAAAACGAGTCAAAAGAAGAATTCTTTGTGCACATTTCTGGATTAATTGATGAAATTAACGAAGGGGATGCCGTAGAATTCGAACTCAAAGAAGGCAAAAAGGAATGAATGCAGTAAACGTCAAAGTTAGCTAAATTATTATTACTTTTTTATTACAACAATGCCTGTCGATATACGATGGGCATTTTTTGTACATATATTTATATTATCTTATTTTTATAACTATAGCATTGAAGCCTTATTCCCAGATTATGAATATAACTCCCGTTATCCCAAGCGCTGACATAATAAGAGATGCAAATTGGTATGACAGTTATACGGGATTTAAACCTGTTCAAATGGACGATATGTATGCCGTTTTAAAGAGAGACAATCTATGTATACATCTGCAATGGCATGCCAATATTAAAGAAGATCCATTGTTGGGAGGTTCTGTAATAAAGATTTTCGTTAATGATATTTATCCTGTTTTCGAAGAATTTATGGAAAGAGGTACCTTAACTAAAGAAAAACTTCGATTAAATAGGTCTTGGAAGGCCCATGAATTCGGCTTTTACGACCCAAATAATAATGCCATATTTGTTGTACAGGATCTAAAAATAGACGCTGTCCATAATTTATTTGAGAGAGATCGATCTAGTCTTTTCCATCTACATAATCTTGTAGATATGCAAAATGTTCTGTAAGATTACCGTTTTCGGTAATTTTAGCCCTTTGTAAAATTCCATCTTTGTCATCATTAAAAAATGCCGGAATAACATTCTCAAGAAATTGCTCTCCAAAACCATCGCTGGCATCTTTGGGAAGTTCGCAGGGTAAATTGTCGACTGCCATGACTACAATTGCATTATCATCTTTGTAATCGATTTCAGATTCCGATTGCGGATCATATCCATAAATCGGGTCTGCTATAGTGGAGGAACGAAGCGTTGATGCCACAGGTCCATCGACATCGCAACTAATATCGGCCACGACTTTTATCTTGAAATTTTCCGATCTCGCGTCCTCCCTGGAAAATAAGTACGGTGCACCATCGCCATAAAAGTGGGCTGTTATATAAAGATCGGTCACCATAGCAAAACGCATGAAGTCGGACACGTAGTCCTGTGGGTGATCGAAAAAGTCGAACATATCGATAACCCGGCCATCCTTGCGCTTGTTATACTCGAGCACATCAATTTTACAATACACCGCCTCATCAAAATTGACATTTAAATATTCGTCTACCGAAACCCTTTTTATATGCATGGCATCCAGCATTTCCTGGGCCCCGCCGGCAACTTTTCCGTTTCCGGTTAGTACTATTTTAATCTTAGGTAAGTTTATGGTGTTAAGCTCGTTTATCAATGCAACCTGATCTGGTAGAGGTTCGGCTTTAGGTAAATTCCATGAGTTGTATTTTAGGCCCCAGGCCCTAAACCCGTTATAAGCCCCAACGATCCCGGCATAGCGGCCAAACCCAATTATTCGAAATCCCTGCGGGTTTACTATGGTTTCATGATCGTACAGTTCAATTTTCTTTTCCAGGACTGCTTGTAGCAACTTCCTGTTGTAGGATTGTTTTTTAATGGTATGCGAAAAGAAGAAATACTTTTTATTGGGGATCAATGTGGCAATGGGCACTTCCTTTACCCCTATCATCACATCACAATCACTAACATTATTAGTAACTTCAAATCCGGCTTGACGATAGGCTTCATCGGGAAATACCCTTATATCGGAAGATTCTACTTTAAATATGGCCTCTGGAAATCGTTGTACGGCCTCGGTTAATTTGGAAGGTGAAAACACCACTCGCCTATCCGGTGGAGATTTACGTTCTTTTATAATAGCGAATTTCATTAATCCTTTTGGTATAAATTTTGCACGAAAATAAGAGGATTTGGAGGCTTATACAAACTTTTTGGTAACTTTGCACCTTAGCTAAGGCTTTGGTGTACAAGTGCCAAATGTTTAGTAAGAATTAAAAGTGCGTTAAGGATTGAAGTGGCATCCATTTACGTTAGTTCGAGTGATACGAAGTATTGTATCGAGAACAAGTAAAAGATATAGCGGAAAGCCTGATCTGTTTATCCTGAACTTGTTTCAGGAACAGGTAACGCCAAAAGCACATTATTTAATAGATTCCTGCTTATGCAGGAAGTTTTGGGGTCGATTGGTTTTGACAGCGAGATGAATTAAATGGTAAGCACGTCGAGTAATGAAATTGAGACTCGTAAAAGGCTATTTCAAAATTTAAACGGCGAAGATAACTACGCTTTAGCTGCTTAATCTGAATAAAGTAAGATAAGCCCAGTCACGCAAGGCGTGAAAGCTAAATGTCTCCTGAAAGCCTTGGTTAGCGGCGTTCAATTTTGAGACATCGTAAAAGTTAACATAGAAAATGTAGTGCTTTGTTACATTTTCGAAACTAAAGAAGATAAGTAATAAGTAGATCGTTTTTAGTCAGCTTATTATCGAAAATTAATTAAAGACTAAACGTGTAGAAAACTCTTTGGTTACTTGTTTGGACCCGAGTTCGATTCTCGGCGACTCC
>PVMK01176889.1_pt1 | contig 23737 bp, 20 predicted proteins | sample 1853481 | NCBI WGS metagenome assembly PVMK01 (sample SAMN08533507, study PRJNA380276) | Marine sediment metagenome, whole genome shotgun sequencing project. | reverse complement strand
GCCCAGAACTTTTTAACGCGGGTCGGCGGAAAGCGTTTACTACCGGACAGACAGCGCGAAAAAGAGCTGAAAACCGAGGCACAAGAAATACTCATACTGCTTGATTTATGGGAAGACCGGCAACGCAAAGCGGTAACGCTTCCATACGGCAGTCAGCGCAAAGTAGAGATTGCAAGAGCGCTGGCCACCCGACCCAAATTGCTGCTGCTTGATGAACCGGCGGCCGGAATGAATATGCGCGAAACCGAGGATTTGCTCCATATTATCGCCAAAATGCATGCCCAAAAACAGAATATGGCGATTCTGGTGATTGACCACGACATGGACTTTGTCATGAAGATTTGCGAATATATTTTCGTGCTGAACTTCGGCATTAAAATAACCGAAGGAACCCCGGATGCCATACAGCAGGATGAGAAAGTCAAAGAAGCCTATCTGGGAAAGGAGGAATAGGTGCTTAGAATATCAAATCTCGAGGCTGGTTACGGAAAAATCAAGGTTTTAAAAGGCGTGTCACTTGAGATTGAAAAAGGCGAAATCATTACGCTTATCGGGGCAAACGGTGCGGGCAAGACCACGCTTTTGAAGACGATTTGCGGATTGATCCAAGCCAGCTCCGGTTCCATTGAGTACGAGGGGGAAACCGTGCATCGCAAATCACCTTCGGCGCGGGTGAAAAAGGGGCTGGTGCTCGTGCCGGAAGGGCGTAATATTCTGCGAAGGATGACGGTTTATGAGAATCTGCTGATGGGCGCCTATTGCCGGCGGGATCGAACGGAAATCAAAAGCGATATTGAACAGGTCTTTGAGCGCTTTCCGTTGCTTGCAAAACGGATGAACTTATCGGCCGATGTGCTCTCAGGCGGCGAACAGCAAATGTTGGCAATTGGACGCGCAATGTTAGCGCGACCGAAAATTCTCATGATGGACGAACCCTCTCTGGGCCTGTCACCCATTCTGATAAAGGAAATCTTTTCTATTATCGCCGAATTGCACCGCTCCGGCATGACCATCCTGCTGGTGGAACAAAATGCGCTCAAAGCCCTTCAGGTGGCAGACCGAGGCTATGTCATGGAAACCGGCGAGATTGTTATGGCGGATACCTGTGAAGGCCTTTTATGTGATGAGAAGCTTTGTGATGCATACCTTGGCGGTAAGGTTGATCCGGCAATTTGCTAGTGTGGTGTTCCTTATGTAATTTGCAAAACACGGTTTGGTTTTATAAATTGTCTTTTTCAAAAATAAAATCGTTTAAATCCCAAATTAAAAGCACCAAATCTCGACGTCAATTCGTCTTATTTTAGGTGTCAGGAATAAATAGGTTTCAGGTTTCGGGTGTCAGGCTCCTGGCTACTGGCTACTGGCTTAGACTTCACTGAGCAGTTCGGCCGTCTTTGACCCTGAGGCTCAGGCCCGAAGGAAGCTCACGCCGAAAACTCACCTCCGAAGCGAAGGACTCGTCGGAGACTGGTCGATCGTCGATGGCTACTGGTCACTGGCTACTGGCCAGCAGCCAGAAGCGAGAAGCAAGCGGCCAAAACGCTGACATCTGAACACTGACACCTGAAACCATAGACATTGTGTTGTTTAAAGAACTCAACTGGACTTAAGTAAACCACACGACTTTTGTAATAAATTTGCGGGGCATGACACGATCAGGCCGTATTGGAATTTTAAGCAATGAGCTATGCATATTTAGTAATCTATGAGGTGCAACCTGAAGATCCCGAAGCGTTTCTGCGATACTATATTGAAAAACACCTTCCGATCGTCTGGACATTTCCGAAGATTCGTCGGGTTGAAATCGAGCGCGGTGTGGATGGAGGTGATTTTTTTATGATTGTGCGTTTTACCTTTGATACGCTTGAAGATCTGCGGATGGCCATTGCGTCCAAAGAACGTGAGCGTGCGCGCGCCGATATGCAAAATTTTCCTGCCTACGATGGGCGCATAAGACGTCAGGCCGTTGAGATATTGGAGGTTGGGTCTCATGGGGTCCAATAAATCCGGCCGCCAGGTAAAATTGTTTTCACCTCTTAAATTACGTGCGGTGACCGTATCCAACCGGATCATGATTTCACCAATGTGTCAGTATTGTGCAAAGGATGCCATCCCGCATGATTGGCACTTTACCCACCTGGCCAGCAGAGCGGTTGGGGGCGCAGGGATTGTGATGACTGAAGCGGTTGCGGTTGAGCCGGTGGGTCGGATTACACCTTATGATGTGGGGTTATGGAGCGACGAACAAGAAACCGCGTTTGGGCGTATTGCTTCCTTTATCAGCGAGCAGGGTACCATTCCAGGGCTGCAGCTTGCACATGCCGGGAGAAAAGCATCCCGTAGTCGCCCATGGGAGGACCGTCGTCCCATTCCGCCGTCTGAGGGGGGCTGGAGTGTTGTTGGTCCCAGCCCTGTTCCCTGGGCGCTTGAAGCTCCCGTTCCGAAGGAATTAACAACCGATGATATTGCGCGTCTTACTGCGACATTTCAGCACGCTGCTGAACGCGCTCTGCGAGCCGGATTTCGTTTGATCGAACTTCATGCCGCCCACGGGTACTTGCTGCATTCTTTTCTTTCGCCGCTGACGAATCATCGTCAGGATGGGTATGGCGGCAGTTTCCAGGGGCGAACGCGTTTTCTCATTGAGATCGTAAATGCTGTGCGCGAAGTCTGGCCGGCAGACCTACCTCTTTTTGTGCGCCTGTCGGCGACCGATTGGGTCAGCGGCGGCTGGGAATTAAAAGATACCGTGTCCCTGGCTCGAATGCTTTCTGGTTTGGGTGTCGACGCCATCGACTGCTCTAGTGGGGGCATTATGCCCGAGGCAAACATAAAACCTCATGCCGGTTATCAGGTGCCTTTCGCTGAGAGCGTGCGACGGGAAACAGGGGTTCGGACGGTCGCGGTGGGGATGATCAGTCAACCCGCCCAGGCTGAAGATATTATTGTCAGAGGCCAGGCGGATCTTGTAGCGATTGGCCGGCTTGCATTATGGGATCCTTACTGGCCGCATCACGCTGCAAAAAAATTACAAGCCAAGGTTCTACTGCCAAAGCAGTACGAGCGGGCGAATATTTTTAATTAAATGAGGGGTCGGGGAGTTTTTTTATCCGCTTTATTCGACAAGCCCGCCTGGGGCTCCGCCGCTGCCGGCCGCAACAATATACGCTGAGTTCCAGCCAACGGCAGCAGATTCGCTAAATTCACCCCGGAGCAGCCCCAGAGGACCGAATCCCACGACGGCGATGGTCATCGCTGCCTGTTATGGGGCCAACTAGACGTTCTGGGGGCGTTGTCGAAGCCCGGGAATAATTTGTTGCGGCCGGCAGCGGCGGGGCCCCAGGCGGGCCCTCTGACTTTATTTGAAGATGCCTGTGCCGGCCGCAATATGGGTTTCAGGGAAAAACTCCCCGACCCCTCAATTAAATAGGAGAAAATGAATGTCAATAGCGGTTTGCATGCACGGTAAAACATACAGACGCCAAGGAATACAGAAATTGTTGGAACCGGCTTATGTTAAAGATAGCGTTCATCCGTTTGAGCGCTTTGATGAGAAGATGACTCCGCTTTCCAGAGGTTATGTGCCGCCCGGCGGATGGCAACAAGAGTTTCTCGACACGCTGGTGCCTGCCATTGGCCAGCAGGGATTGGTTCCCCGTGATGAGCCGGGGTACACCCAGATAGACCTTGCGCTGCGAATTGCTGGATTTCATAATGCCATGGCGACCAACTGCCATACCGGAAATTGGACACGACCGCGACTCTCGGATGAATTGGGCTGTCTTTACGATTGGGAGGGAATTTGGAGCCCCGGGACGATCGGGCTGCCTTGGGAACCCCCAAAACTACCGGTGGCATCTTCGGCAGAAATGTCTGAAATCGTTAAAGACGCGGCCTTGTTCCTTGGCGCCGGTCTGGTAGGGATTACCGAGCTCAATCGAAACTGGCTTTATAAAAAAGGATGGGAACGCTACGGTCATAAAGAAATCGATCTGGATGTCAAAATTCCGTCTAACATAAAATATGCGGTCGTAATGGCCATTGAAACCAATTATGACTATGTTCGGCACGCCCCAACTGCCAGAGCCAGCGCGGCTGCCGGTCTGGGTTATTCGAAGATGGCATTTCTCAGTCCGGCGGTAGCCAAGTTTATTGCTTCGCTGGGCTATACTGCCATTGCCTGCGGCAACGATACGGCATTGAGTATCCCCTTGGCTGTGGATGCAGGTCTGGGGCAACTGGCTCGGTTGGGAACGTTGATTACGCCGGAATTCGGACCCCGGGTAAGGTTGTGCAAAGTCCTCACCGATCTTCCTTTGAAACCGACAGCCCCGGTTGATTTTGGAGTGACCGAATTTTGCCAAATGTGTGAAAAATGCGCCGAGTACTGTCCCTCGCAGGCCATCTTATATGGCAAACGGATTCCATCGGCGCGCACAGCCTCTACCAATCCCGGGCTCTTGAAATGGCCTCTTAATGGCGAGAAATGTTTGCGATACTGGTATAAGAACGGTGCTAAAACCGAAAAGGGAATGTACCACATCGATTGTTATCAGTGCATTAATGTGTGTCCGTTTAACAAACGGCCGGGTATCGGCCATGATATGGTTCGCTGGTTTGTGAGAAAAAAGATTCCGTGGGTAAACCAGTTGCTCAAGTGGGGCGATGATTTGTTTTATAAAATAATTTACAAAACCGGCAAGTATGCGGCTAAAAGCTAATCCGGATAAACCGGAACAAATTGCCACAAAGGCACCAAGACACAAAGCAAAACCTTTGGCTAATATTCATCTTTGCGTCTTTGTGTCTTGGTGGCGTAAATGTTTTGCCACAAAATGCAAAAAAATAATTTCTAAGGTACTCATGCGTAATTTTTATGAAAAAGAGGAGGGGTAAGATATCATGGGCAAAGTCAGTCATAAAATAATGGATCTTCACGGATTTCTTGAAGACAATAAAGGCGAGTATATTCTAATAAAGAAACCGGTAAAGCTGGAGCATATCGGGGCGCTCGTGGCCCAGGCGGATGATACCATTGTCTTTGATAACATTGTTGACTACCCGGAATTTCGTATCGTGGATCAGCTTTTTGTAAATCGCAAGGCCCAGGCGTTGGTGCTTGGCTGTCAACCGAATGCGGTCGTCAAACGTCTGGCTGAGGTGCTGCGTACAGGACCCAAGAAACTCAAAGAGGTTGAAGCCGGATCCTGTCAGGATCGTGTGTTCCGCGGTGATGAGATTGATCTTAAGGCCTTGCCGGTTCCGGTGCACACACCTTTAGATCCCTATCCGTATGCAGCCGGATTTGCCGTGCACAGACACCTGGATACCGGTAAATTAAACCAGATGTTCCCTCGTTGTGGGGTGCTGAGTCGCAATGAGATGGTGACGTCGTTTGTCACGCCCACGGCCAATCAAATCCTGGCAAAGTACCGCGAGCAGGAAACGCCCATGCCCCAGGCGGTGGTCATCGGTGCGCACCCGGCCTGGGAACTGGCCTGCTGTTATTCATATCCCCATGAGGATTTTTGCGAGTTGGAGCTGTTTGAAGCCATTACCGGTCAAACCGGCATAGTCACCCGCTGTAAAACTGTGGATCTTGTGGTACCGGCGGATGCCTCGATTATCATTGAGGGGCTTGTCAGTCCCACCCGCATGGCGCAGGATGGGCCAAATCCCGGGCCCACTGCGCTTTTTTGTCCCTATGATCAACAACAGCCGGTTTTTGAAGTTACGGCCATAACCATGCGCAAAGATCCGATTTTTCGACACGTCCAGACAACGCCTTTTACGGATCACCAGGAGATGCCACGGCTCTTCCATGAGGCCATTATTTTTGAGCGCATTAAATCCATGGGATTAAACGTCCACGATGTTCATTTTCCCCAGGGAGGTGCGGCTCAGGTCGTGATCATTCAAGTTGAGCCAGCCATGGACGGGCAGGTGACCGATGCACTGATGGCCGCTTTAGGGGCGCCCTGGGCCAACATGAAAATGGCAATCGCGGTTGATCCGGACATCAATATTTATGACTATCGAGATATCATGTACGCTCTTTCTACACGCGTTGATCCGAGCAAACACACAACGATCATAAATAACGCCCGTATCTGGCCCTTTGACCCCAGTGCAACACCTGTTGAAGGTGCATTTCCGCATACGCAAAAAACGCGGTTGCCTTCCGTGGTCGGAAAGTGGGCCATAGATGCCACCAAACCGGTCCCCTATCGAGAGGAAGAACGAAAAAATTATGAACGCGCGTGGCCGATCGGCTGGGGAGAGGTAGATTTAAAGGATTATTTGGACGAATAGATACAAGGGAAAGTATTAGAGTCTTAGTTGTGAATTCTTTGCATTTTATGGCAAAACATTTACGCCACCAAGACACAAAGACGCAAAGATGAATATTAACCAAAGGTTTCGCTTTGTGTCTTGGTGCCTTTGTGGCAATTAACCGAACTTTTCTCTTAATATGCGGTGCAGTATTTTCCCGGTGCCGGTGCGGGGCATTTCATTTTCACCAATAAATACAACCTGCTTGGGGCACTTGTAACCGGCCATTTTGCCCTTGCAGCTTTGGATGACATCCTGCTCATTTAAATTGCTGTCATCATCGCCCTGTTTGCGGATCACAACGGCTGCAACTCTTTCGCCCCATTTCTCATCGGGCAGTCCGATTACCGCACAATCAAATACCCCTTCAAGGTTGCCGACAACCTCCTCTACTTCACTGGGATAAACATTTTCCCCTCCGGTGATGATCATATTCTTTTTGCGGTCGACCAGATAATAAAAGCCATCTTCGTCCTGTCGGGCCATGTCACCGGCTGAGAAAAATCCGTCTTTAAACGATTCAGCAGTTTGCTCGGGTAATTTGTAGTACTCGTCAAACAGCATGGGACCCCGGGCGTATAACTCGCCAATTTCTCCAACGGGCACTTGGTTTCCGTCAATATCCAGGATTCTTATAAAATCCGTGCCGATGCATTCGAATCCGATGGAGCCCAGCTTGGTCATCTGATATTCGGGTTTCAGGATGGTGACCATGCCGGCTTCGGTCGAACCGTAAGCTTCGTAGAGTCTTACTCCCGGAAAAAATTCCATCACCGCCTGTTTCATACTTTTTCTACCCGGTGCCGAAGAGCATAGCAGTTTGCGAATGGAGCTGACATCCCGCTTTTTGGCTTCTTCGGGCGCATTGAGGATTAAATTATAATGGGTTGGGATCAGAGAAATAAACGTGATTTTTTCGCGTTCAATGATTTCCACGATCTCTTCAGGCTTAAAGCTTAAGGCTGGATGGATATAAGCTGACCCGCCGATATACAGAAATGTGAAAGTAAAAAAGATGGAATTAATATGGCATAGGGGCATGACATTCAAGCACACATCATGTTCGTTGAAATCAAAATCCACGGCATTGTGCAGGTAATAGGCAATATGAGACTCATGCGAGCGAATGACACCCTTGGGCTTGCCGGTTGTGCCGGAAGTGTAGATTAAAATCCAGGTATCCTGGGGGACAACTTCTGTTGCAGGCTCAGCATCAGGCGAATTTTGAATGAATTCTTCATAGGGCCGATACCCCTCCTGCGGCTTTCCGACAATGACATAATTTTCGGTCGGGATGTTCTTCAAATCTACCCGGATGGGCTCGACCGTACCTGTGAATTGGTCATGAACGACGAATGCTCTTGCGTCTGAATTGTTAACAATATATTCAATTTCGGAGCCGACTAGGCGAAAGTTAATGGGCACAATAATGATGCCCGATTTGGCTGTCGCCAGAAATAATTCACAGATTTCGATGCAGTTTTCAAGCAAGACCGCTACTTTATCACCTTTTTGCAAACCGAGAGAACTCAGGCTGTTGGCCAGTTTGTTAATGCGGCTGTTCATTTCCGGGTAGGTAAATGCACGCTGCGCGTCCTTTAAAGCCACCGTTTCCGGAAACTTTTTTGCGTTGATTTTTTGAATCTGACCCAGATTCAGCCAAAAACCCATACCGGCACCTCCGCGGGAACTAAATTGTCATGTCATCATTAAAAGAAATCACAGGGACTGTTGATTTTATATATTTCAATTGTAACCGGAATAATGGAATGCTGGAATATTGGAATGATGGGCAATCAGCCTTGATTTGGCATGAATTCGTCCATTTTTTACCCAATATTCCAGCATTCCAAAGTTCCAACATTCCTTGTACAATCATTGCAGGATTGACTATAAGAAATCCTATCTTTTCAAAATTTGCAATTAGTCGGATCAAGCGATCAATTCTGATTTTCTTCCAGTTGTTCGATAAAGGCCTCGACATTTGTCTTGGTCTGCTCATCGGAGATCAGGCGAAGATCATTCAAATCGGCATTGATAATTAAGCTTGGAATTCCGGTTTTCTGCTCAAGCCGTTGCGGCATCCCGTAACGGCAGTTGGTATTATTCGGGCATGTTTTGGCATCGTGGTAAATGACGCCGTCTACTTTGAACAATTCCAACATGTTTGTGAAGTACGTCTCCTTTTCGCTATCAGAACGTACGATGAACAGTTCCGTGTAGGCTTTGGCCATCGTATCAAAAGGATCGTTTTCATCTAAGGTTGAAAAAATCCAGCTGTTGCAGTAAGTGGAAGCCAAAACGTTGGCTTTCAAATCGGAAAATAACTCCGAATGTGCGCGCAGCCGGCCCCATACGGGCATGCCGTCCCAGTAGAGTCTAAAGCGTTCATCTTGCAGCGCACCTTCATTTTTTTTAATGCGATCTTTCAATTCAGCCAGCAAGGTTTTATAGATATCTACCGCTTTTTGCGTTCCCCTGCCAACAACGGCCGGCCCCATAAGCGTGGTGCCGTCAAAAAACGTTAAAGGAGACGGTTTGACGGTCGCCGTTTCAAGTACTTCTTTCCACAACTGGGAGCATTCCCGGGAAAGGGCAACAACGCGTTTCAATTCATCGAGCTGAAACGGGCGGCCGGAAACCTTTTCCAGGGGCTCGATAAGTGCTTCCATTTGCTTGGCGATGGAAGCGACATGCGCCTCAGTGACTTTGCCGACATTTCGATGGGTATATATACCTAAAACGGGTGCCTTGAATTTTTGGCCATACCATGAAAACCAGTCCTGCACATCTCGACACTGATTCGTGTTAAAAACCAGCACATCCGGCTTTGGAATGCTTTCGATTCCCTTATAGATCTTGCTCAGAGGTGTGACGCCTCTTAAGAAAGCACCTATATCAGCGGTAAGATAGGAGCAGATGTCCGGCGAATAGCCTAGCGCATTGGCCTCCGGAATAAGCTCCGTTGCCATACGAGTGGCACCCAACATGGCAGAGTGGGTTTCGGGAAAATAAACTAGAAATCCCATCGCCCTGAGGATTTCAGCGGGTCCCACACTGCTGCACCACGCAATCTTGGGTTTGCCTTTTTTTGATGCGGCGTCCAGTTCGTAATAATATTCCGCCATGAAGCGGCTAACATCGGCGGCCGCTTTTAATTTTTTTCTGACAGGTTTTTTTTCATCTGACATAATATTTCCCCACATTATCAGACTTTCCTCTATCCAATTCAGGGTTCAGGGTTCAAAGGTTCTGGGTTCCGGGTTCAGAAGAGTCAGGATTTAACTGCCAGGTTTTTGGCTGTGATCCTATTTCTTCTAAAATCTGACTTCCTTCTGCTGTTATCTAACCTCTGAACCTTTGAACCAGACGATTGACACCTGAATGCTGACACCTGACACCTTTTGACTAAAGCCTTAGGGCTTACTTTCCATCGCATATAAAGCCGCGCCAATGGCGCCGGTTAATTGGGGATAATCCGGGACCAAGATGTCTCTGTCAATTATTTCTTCAGTCATTTTGACCATAAACGGGTTGTGGGCCACAACGCCGCCGGTCATGACGACTTTTGGTGTCAAGGCATCCATCTCTAAAACGCGTTTTACCATCGAATAGAAGACCCCTTTGACGATGTCGGGCAATTTCTTGCCCTGTCTGATATTTTCCAGCACTTCGGTGGCCGAAAACACGGTACAGAAGCTCCCCAGTTTGACCATATTTTCGGATTGACTGGCCAGAAGGTCCATCTCGTCGAGCGAAACATTCAGGCGCATGGCCATCTCTTCCAGGAAGGCACCTGTGCCGGCTGCGCACTTGCGATTCATTTTAAATCCGGTGCGTTTGCCATACGGATCGAGTTTAATGATTTTGTTGTCCTGCCCGCCGATATCAATAATGGTGGTCGCAAAGGGAAAATAGTAAAAACACCCTTTGGCATGGCACCCGATTTCCGTTTTTGTATCCCCGGCAAACGATACGTTCCTTCGGCCGTATCCGGTTGCGACGGTTTTTTCAATGCCGCTCTTTTTTGTACCGGCCATTTTTAAAGCCGAGGTGAGACAGGCATTGGCAGTGGCCGCAAAGTCGGTTCCGGAATTTTTGACCGCATGACCGATCAGATTTTTAGCGGTATCGAGGATGGCAACCTTTGTCCGTGATGCCCCCACATCGACACCCGCATAGGTTATTTTAGAAGCCATAGCTGTTGAATTGGTTAAATTGGTTGAATTTGTCCTATTCGTCGAGAAGGGGATCAAAGATAAACTAATCAAACCAATGAAACCAATCCAACCAATAAAACCATTTAATTTGTTATTTTGACTCTAATCCTTTTACCAAAGCGCTCAGCGTGCGATTATACGGCGTAGCGGTTCCCGTTCGTTCACCGTATTCTATAAACTTGCCGTTGATGTAATCTATTTCGGTGCGGCGGGAGGCTTCGATATCCATCAACATAGAGGGTTTGTGGTCGCCGGCATTTCCCATGTATTCCATTGCATGGGTATAAAAATCCCACCCCAGATCAATTTCATTTGAGCGCGCTACCTGGATACATTCTTTTACCAGGGCATCCACAATCTGAAAAATAATCGGATCGTTCATGGCGCGCGACATTGTCAGACCGGTTACCGCACATACGGGATTCATGCAGGCGTTCATAACGCTCTTACGCCAGACCATTGAAATAATGTTATCGATGTGTTCGGTTGTAAGGTCGCATTTGCTCAACACCTGGGCAATGGCTACCGCCGCGTCTCGCGATTCCGGATCAAGCTCCTGGATGTAATGTGGTGGATGGTGAAATGGTATCCTGACGTGAGCCGGTCCCACCAACCCGCAGCCGTAATTGACAACGGCGCGCATCACCTGCGTCTTGCCCAGTATTTTCGCCAGCTCCAGTTCAGTATCAATTCCATTTTGCCAGCTGACAATTGCCATGCCCTCTTTGTGAAAGCCTTCAATGGCCGAAGCAATCAGCGGCAGAGCATTGGCCTTGACGGTGATGAAGATCACGTCCGGGTCGAAGTCAGCCAGTTCATCAACATGGGCGCATGTTCGGTAAACTTTGTGCTGCATATTTTCGGCGCCTTCCAGAATGATTCCGGGGTCCAACGCCGGCGCCAGCAGGTCCGGGATTACATCACAAAGGGTTACCTCATAACCGCCCTTGGCCAGAAAGCAGGCGACAATGCACCCCACCGGGCCCGCACCGACCACCGCGAATGATTGGGGACTAAAACTGGACGCATCACTCATATTTTACCTCCCCACTGTTTGAAGTGAACTAAAGTGAGAAATGATCTAAAGTGATCTAAAGTTAAAGGAAGGAAGCAATTTTCATTTTAGAATAGACAGAATGCCTTAACTTTAGGCACTTTCAACTTTAGTCAATTTAGTCACTTCCAAGAGCTACCACAAGCTAATTTGTTTATATTTGGTTTGATCTGGCCTGACTGCAGGATTAAGACGATTGCTTACCGCTCTTGCTTGGGGCGTTCGTCAATTACGCGCAGGGCTTTACCTTCGCTGCGCGCGATGGATTTCATATCCACCAATTCTACCCCAACACCGATCCCCATCATGCCTTTGATATGGGCCGCGATTTTGCCTTCGATTTCATGGCGGCGGTCTTCACCGGCTTCGTAAACTTCTTTTTTGGCTTCCACCTGAATCTTGAGCTGGTCCAGATACCCTTTTTTGCTCACCACCAGTCGATATTGGGGTTCGACCTCTTCAATTTCCAGAAGGAGCGCTTCGATTTGCGAGGGAAAGACGTTTACACCGCTGATAATGAGCATGTCGTCCGAGCGGCCGTAGATTTTGTCCATGCGAATAAAGGTTCGGCCTTCATGTCCGGGCTCACGCCACAGCCGGGTGATGTCTTTGGTGCGATAGCGAATCATGGGCATAGCGCGTCGCTGCAATGACGTAAAAATAAGTTCTCCTTTTTCGCCCTCCGGCAGGGATTCCAGAGTCTGCGGGTCCACGATTTCCGGCAGAAAAAGATCTTCGTTGATATAAAGGCCGTTTTGATCGCCGGCGTCATACGCCACACCGGGCCCGCACAGCTCGGTTAAGCCATAGGCTTCCATGGCTTTAATTCCCATGCGTTCCTCGATTTCCTGCCGCATGGCCACTGTCCAGGGTTCGGCACCGAACACCCCCACCCGTAACGGGAGTTTTTTAATATCGACCTTCATTTCTTCAGCGCGTTCGGCAATCGTCAGGGCGTACGACGGTGTGCAGAACAGAACATCTGACTTAAAATCCTGCATGATGGTAATCTGCCGTTCGGTCATACCGGCGCCGGTGGGTACCAGCGTACAGCCAATTTTGGTCGCTCCCTGGTGAAAGCCCAGCCCGCCGGTAAATAGGCCATGCCCATAGGCATTCTGGACCATATCTTCTTTGCGCACCCCGGCCGCCCAGAGGTTACGAGCCATGCATTCAATCCATTGTTCCAGGTCTTCGGCGGTATATGGCCCGGTAATCGGTTTACCGGTCGTACCTGAAGATGCATGCACTCTGACCACTTCTTCCAACGGGACAGCACACAGGCCGAAGGGATAATTGTCCCTTAAATCGTTTTTTACAGTAAACGGGAGTTTGGTGACTTCTTCCAGATTATTAATATCGTCGGCTTTAATGCCCATTTCTTTGAATTTTTTATGATAAAACGGGATCTTCTCAGATACCCAGCTTACAGTTTCCTTTAATTTCTTTAACTGAAACTTTTTAAGCTCTTCCAGCGGCATGCATTCAAACTTGTCGTTCCAGGGCATGATCTTTCTCCTTTTTGAAAAACTAAATGGTTATGATAGACACAAAGCGTAATTTTATTTTAAAGGCCGAAGGCCTCCGGGTCCGATTCGATGTCAATTTTGTCGATCGACTGTTGCCTGCGATAAAATCTCTATAGAATTATGCAGCCTTGGCCGCAGCTTCAAAACCCAGTTCAAAGGCCTTGATATTGATATCGACAAAGGCCTTTTTGGTGGATGTCCGAATGGCTTCTTTAACCTTGTCAGCCGACACCGGCATTATACCGGTCTGAATCAGCGAACCCAGTAACACCATGTTCAGCGACATGATGTTTCCGGCCTGCTTTGCCAGTGCCTGGGCATCAAATGCGATCAGTTTGGCGGTTTTATCGCGGATCAGCTTCTGGAGTAAATCCAGATCAGGATAGGTGCCCTTGCCGATGGCCACCGTGAACGGCGGCAGCGGCGCCGTATTCGTGATCACCACGGTATCGGCATTGCATTTGTTTAACGCTCGCAGTGTTTCCGACGGCTCGAAGCCCAGCAGCACATCCGCTTCGCCATCTGAAATAATCGTGCTGTCTGCATCTCCAAATACGACCGCGGATTCAACCACGCCACCTCTTTGGGCCATTCCATGGATTTCACTCATACGCACTGGAATGTCAGCCAGCAGAGCCGCCTCTCCCAGCACTTTGGATGCCAGCAGGTTTCCCTGTCCCCCAACGGCTACGATGATCAGTCTTTTTGTTTCCATAAAATTGTCCCTGAATTCTCAGTTAGTGGAGTTAAAATTACTTGTAATTATATGTTTCTAAATAGCTTTCAATGTCTCACTTGGAGTACTGGAGCTATTCACAATTTGGATTTTAGAATTCGGATTTTGGATTTATACCGCTATCCATAATAATGTTCCGAATCACGGAATTGCGGCATAAGTGGTTGTAGAAAAAAGCGTCTGAATACCGGAACGTTTTTTTGACAACCACTATAAGTACAGACTGACCAGCTACGCAATTGGGCTCCAATATTTTCAATCCGCAATCCAAATTCCAAAATCTAAAATCAACATGACGCCAACACTCCAGTCGTTATGAAGAGCTTGCCTTTTCTTTCGACCGGACCGGCACGATTGCTTTTTCCGGGCAAATCTGTGCGCAAACGGCACAACCGGTGCACAGATCCGCATTAATGTATACCTTTTCGCCTTCGGTGTAAAAGGCCGGACAGGCCAACTCATTGACGCAATCTCTGTGATTTTTGCATTTTTCGCTAATGTAAAAGGGCTTGCCCCTGGCCTTTTTAAGACTCTGGGCATAAAGGGTACATGCTTCTTTGGAAATGATTACGGAAACGCCTTTAAAATCGATGGCTTCCTTTAACGCCTCGATACTTTTGTTCACTCGATAGGGTTTGATCACTGCCACATGCGGGACGCCGATGGCCCGGACGACATTTTCAATAGATACCCGGCCATAGCCTGTCAGGTTAAAATCTTTCATGTCAACGCCCGGATTGGGTTGATGACCGGTCATCGCCGTGATGCTGTTGTCCAGAATTATCAGGGTAAAATTGTGGTTGTTAAAAACGGCGTTGATCAGACCGGGGATGCCGGAGTGGAAAAAAGTGGAATCTCCGATAAAGGAGATAACTTTTTTATCGGTGGCAATTGAAAAGCCGCATCCCGTGCCGACCGAAGAACCCATGCACAGGAGAAAATCTGCCGTTGAAAGCGGCGGCAGCACACCGAGGGTATAACACCCGATGTCGGTGGGGTAAATGGTGTCGAGGCCTTCGGCCGCTTTTTTAACCGCATAATACGTGGCGCGATGGGAGCAGCCGGCGCACAGGTTGGGCGGTCGCTGAGGCACCTCCGGCACATCGGAAATATCCGGTTTGGCGGCGGGCGTATACGGTATTCCGAAAAACCTGGCGATATTTTCTCTTACCTGTGCGGGGTCGAACTCGTAAAGACGGGTAAACAGGTCTTTGGCTTTCCCGCGGATCGGCAGGGTTAAGCCTTCTTCCTGCGCAAAGGCCTTAACTTTTTCCTCCATATACGGCTCGCCTTCTTCAATTACCAGTACTTTTTCACATGCTTTCAAAAAGTCCTTAATTATTTTTTCGGGCATCGGGTATGAAAATCCCACCCGCAGCAGCCTGACTTTATCAGCGATATCTAACTCTTTGACGGCGTCTGATGCGTAATTATAGCTGACCCCGTTGCAAACGAGGCCCCAATTTCCATTGCCGTTGATGAAATTATATTGTGAGGCTTCCGAGAATTCTTCGGCTTTTTCGATGTTTTCCAGGAGTTTAACATGCAACTTTCTGGAAACCGCCGGTATCGTGACCAGGTTGAAGGGGTCTTTGACAAAATCGCCTTTGGTTTTGGGTGCCTTTATTTCCCCCAGAGTAACAATTGCGGAGGAGTGGTTGATGCGGGTGGTGGTGCGAAACAGGACCGGTTCCTGCAGTTTTTCAGAAATTTCAAAAGCATATCCCACCATTTCTTTGGCTTCTTCCACGGATGATGGTTCCACCATGGGCAGCCCGGAAAGTTTGGCATAAAAGCGATTGTCCTGCTCATTCTGGCTGGAAAACATATAGGGGTCATCGGCGGTAAGGACGATCATCCCGCCTTTGACGCCCACGTAGGCCAATGTCATCAGCGCATCAGCTGCGACATTTACGCCCACATGCTTCATCACACACATGCTGCGCACACCGGAATTGGCCGCTGCCGCTGCCACTTCCATGGCAACCTTTTCATTGGTGCTGTATTCAAAATACAGATCACTTTCCTGGGATGTCTGGAATAATTGTAGAGAAATTTCAGAAGACGGTGTGCCGGGATAGGTACTGGCAACCGCAACACCCGCTTCGATCGCTCCCCTGGCAATAGCTTCATTACCCAAAAGCAGCATTTTTTGACCCGGGTTTTCGGTAAGTAATTTGTGCATGGCACCATCCTTTATCGATTCATTTAAATCAGTTTATTAATTTTTTTATTTGAGCTTAAACGCACGCATGGGTGCTCGAATTTCCTCTGAATTTTTAGCTATTTTATAAAAATCTGTCAATAAAACGGATAAATACTATTTTCTTGTTGAATCTTATGATTAGCTACATTAAAGCTACATTGTAGTTTCTGTCAAGATAAAATATTGAAAACCTTATTCAGATTGAATGCGTTAACCGCCGCTAGATTGTTTAGGTTTTAGAAAGGAAAATTTTATGATTGTCCGAAATGTAAAGGACAAAGCAGTTATGGAAACTACCTATCTGGCCCATGGGGGTGCGATTGCCCAGATGATACTGGATCGTCGAATATTACAGGAAATTGGCTTCCTGGCGATTGCGACCCTGGCACCGGGAAAGAAAATCGAAGCACATGTAGACCCCATGGAGGAAATCTATTTTGTGCTGACCGGTTCCGGTGAAATGGCCGTGGATGATGAAAAGCGCGAGGTCGGGCCGGGGGATGCAACCTGGATACCGACCGGATCAAGTCATAGCCTTTTGAACAATGGTGAAGCGGATCTGGTTATTTTGGTGGTGGCATCACCCCATTGGTAAGGGGCCGGCTACTGGCTGCTGGCCTCAAATAGGTTTCAGGTGTCAGTGTTCAGGTGTCAGGCCACTGGCCGCCGAGGCGGCCAGTTTGATCGAAGAGGAAACTTTGCCCTTGGCCAGTTTCATACGAGGGGTTAACTAAAAATGAACATCGAACATCGAACATTGAACGTCCAACATCGAATATTGTATTCTGTCAATTTAAAAAAAATACTGAGCAAAAAGAATCTACCCTATGAAACTCTGCGGTTCGCTTGTTTTAAAATGGATAAAGCGTAGCGCCATCAATATTGGACGTTGGATGTTGGACGTTCGATGTTCGACCTTCAATCTGTTCACTGTTCCGGCCAGGCGGAGTTTCATACGAGGTGTCAGAGGACAGAGGGCAGATGACAGAGTCTGGCAATTACCAGCGTCTTCAGACTCGTATTGCTGACACCTGAAACCTGGCACCCGACACCTGACACTGGCCGGCAGCCAGCCGCCAGTAGCGAGCGACCAGTAGCCAGATGCAAGAAGCCAGAAGCAAGCAGCCATGCTTAACCGGGCTTCTTGCGGGTATAGATCGTTTTATACAGCTCCGGCGTGATTTCCATACACCCGATGCAGCCCGGCTCTTCATCGGCATGAAAAGGCTCCAGATGAACTTCCAGGCCGATTTCCCTGTACATATCAGCCATTTCCGACAAACGGGATTCATCATAGGTTGCCTGTCTTTCCCACCCCTGGCGGGTCAGTTCCTCCTGACGTGTCATACCCGTTACGCGCCTTTAAATTCAGGTTTTTTGCGGCCCAGTGATGAAAGACCTTCCAGGGCGTCGGCAGTGCTGAAAAGATCTTGCGCACGCCCGAGTTCAATTTCCACTGCTGCGGTCATTGATTGTCCGATCTGCTGGTCGATGATTTCATTGGCCAGCTTGAGTGCCAGCGGTGCTTTGTAGCTGATGATTTTGGCGGTTTTGGCTGCGATTTCCTCCGGCACGCCCTCGGGCAGCTTTCCGGCCAGCAACCGGGCCGCATTTTCGCTGCTGCAAACCTGAGCCTGCAGTTTAAATTTTTCAGGAATTTCACGCGGCTGGTATTTATCGGGTTTTCCTTTTGATGCCAGCTCGCTTATGGCGGAGGGTACCTCGGCCGGTGCGACCAGGCGGTTAACGATACCCAGCGCCTGAGCATCCTCTGCGCTGAGGGGTGTGCCGGTAAAGACATAGTATTTGGCGAGCTCAGGTCCGACATGACGCGCCATCCGCAGCATACCGCCCAGACCGGGAAAGATGCCGATGCCGGTTTCAGGGAATCCCATGGATCCGGCCGGTGTCGCAACGATTACCTGGCAGGCGAGGGCCAACTCGCTGCCTCCGCCTAAAGACAGACCGTCAAGCAGGGCAATGGTCAGCTTGTCTGAGTTTTCCATTTTAAGGAGCAGTTCGTGACCCTTGCGGGTAAATTCTACAATATCCGCAATTTGATCCGCTTTGATCTTGTCGACAAAATACTTTATATCCGCTCCGGCTCCAAATGCCTTACCGGCGCCCTGCAATACGATGGCCTTGACATCCGGGTTTTTTTCGGCTTCTTCAAATCGCCGGGTTAGCTGGGCCACCACCGTTTCGTTGAGGGCATTCATCGCTTCGGGACGGTTGAGGGTGATGTAAGCAAGAGGACCTTTGCGTTCCAGGTCCACAAAATTGAAAGTAAACGGTTTGCCGATCTCATTTTGCCTGGCGAGGATTTCAGGCATCTTGAAATCAGGGTATTTTCGGGTAATGGCCTCCACCGCGTTGTAGGTTTTTTCAATGCCGATTTTATTCATGATTTCAAAGGGGCCCATTAGCCAGCGCAATCCGATTTTTGCACCCCGATCGGTGTCTTCGATGGAAGCAACACCTTCATCCACCAGGGCCGCCGCAACCCCGAGACATACACCGTAAAATCGATCCTTAACCGCCTGGAGTTTAGCCTCATCGACATCGCCTTTTAGATCCCAGTTTTCATTTTTATCCAGCTGGAATTTAAGGATATCCGCAGTGGCATAAAATGGTCCCAGTTCATTACCCAGGCTGGTTGAGGCGTGCACGGCGATGGGGATTCCGGTGACATTCATGAGCTCAAATGGGCCCATGCCGATCTTAAATGCCTGTTTGGCGGCTTCTTCAAGGGTGGGAATATCGGCCACGCCTTCTTCCAGCATGCGGGCGGCCTCGTTTAAAAACGGTACAAAGAAGCGATTGACGGCAAAGCCGGGCGCATCTTTTACGACGATGGCGGTTTTACCATGAAGCTTGGCTGCCAGAAGTGATTTTTCCAGGGTTTCGGCGCTGGTCTTTTCATGGGGAATGACTTCCAGAAGGCGATTTTTAGCCGGGTGATAGAAATAATGCAGTCCCACAAAGCGGTCCGGGCGGGAGGTTTTTTCGGCAAATTCGTGAACGTAAAAACTGGAAGTGTTGGTTGCCAAAATGGTCTTTTCGGAGCAGATCCGATCCAGTTTCTCAAAAAGATCGTATTTAACCTGCTTGTCTTCGAAGACCGCTTCTATAACCAAATCGGCATTGGCCACCATTTTAAAATCGCAGGTGCCAATAATGTGCGACAGGATATCGTGAACGTGTTCGGCACTGAGAATCTTACGCTCAACCGCTTCTTTCAGCGTTTGCCGGATGGTAATAATGCCGCGTTCGACAAATTCTTCACTGATATCCACAAGAACGACGTTGAGCCCTTCCTGGGCCAGCTTCTGAGCAATGCCGCTGCCCATATTACCTGCGCCAATGACCGCAATTTTATTAATTTGAGACATAAACTCTCCTTTTCTGGCTTCTGGCCTCTGGCTGCTGGCCTCGGGCAACTTGTCACTGGCTCAAAAAAATACCAGCCGCCAATAACAGGGTTTCAGTGTTCAGGTATCAGGTGTCAGATAACAGATGACAGAAGTCAGATGACAGAAAACAGAAACAGTCTGCCCTTTGTCTTCTGTCATCTGTTATCTGTGCTCTGTATCTTCCTGACACCTGACACCTATTTGAGGCCAGTGACCAGCCACCAGTGACAAGTAGCCGGCAGCCAGAAGCCAGCTACCAGCAGCCAGAGGCGAGTTGCTTTTTTATTTGTTTTTCCAAACCGGCTTGCGCTTTTCTTCGAAGCTTTTAATACCTTCCAGCACATCCTCTGTTTTCATCAGGGTGTTCAGAAACAGATCACTGACACTTTCAATGGCTTTTGGCAACGGCATACCCAGGTGTTTTTTTACTGCCTGTTTGTTAAGCCGAATGATGAGCGGGCTGTTGTATTGAATTTCCTTAACGAGTTTATCGGTGGCTTCGGCCAGCTGATCATCTTCGACGGCGTATGAGACCATTCCCATTTGTCGGGCTTCTTCAGCGCTATAGCGCTTGCCGGTCGTGCAGATTTCCACGGCTTTAGAAGGACCCACCAGGTGGGGCAGGCGTACGGCCGCATAGGGCGGCAAAAAGCCGAGTTTAATTTCCGGCTGGCCGAATAGGGCGTTTTTGGCGGCCACTATGATGTCACAGGCGATAGCGACCTCCATGCCCCCACCCAGACAGGCGCCGTGCACAGAAGCAATGACGGGGACCTCGAGCCGGTCGATAAGCTCAAAAATGTGATTAAATGTTTCGATCATTTTAGCGGCCATATCAGGCTTATGATCGGTCACTTCAACGCCCGCGCAAAAGCTGGCCCCTGCACCATTCAGCACCAGACATTTGAGTTCATCATCGGCGACAAGCCCGTTAAGCTCGGCAATGACTTCATTCATCATTTCAATATCTAAAACATTGTGTTTCGGCCGATCAAATGTAATCCGCGCAACCCCGTCAGCTTTTGCGACTTTAAGATGTTTATATTCGCGCATAGTCTTGATCCTTATTAAAAAATTAGTGTTTCGTATTTGGTGTTTTGTGTTTTGATTTATGACTCGGTGTCCTGCTTAATTTTTAGATTTCGTGCCAAACACTAAACACTAAACACCAAACACAAGCTATGTTTTGGTAAAGACATAATTCAACTGCCCGTTCGGCAGCGTATTGACAACAGTTTGCACCTCCATGCCCACCTGGATGTCTTCTTCCGACAGGTCATTGGAAATTCTGCCAAATACCTTGTAATCACCATAATCCACAAGAGCGATGCAGTAGGGGACATCGTCCTGGAATCCGATGGGAGCATATTCCAGCTTGCTGTAGGTAACGAGTTTGCCCTTACCGCTGACTTCGAACCATTCCGTGTTACTGGCAAGACACTGATGGCAATCCGCCCGGGGTGGAAAGAAAGACATCCCGCAATCTTTGCAGCGGGTTCCCATGACTTTATTGTCTTCCAGGTAGTCGACAAAATCATTGGTTTTGGTAATAGAGGTAAAGCTTACCGTGCCGAATTTTTTAAATCGATCATCTACTTCTTTTATTTTACTCATAATTTATCTCCGACATTCATTATTCCTTGTTCGGTGTTCTGCGGTTCATAAAAAATGCCTTTGAGGCTAACGTCCAAGGAGGGTCACATTTCCATAAAGGCCCACACCACCGATGTTATGGACCAGTCCGATATCCGGGTCTTTAACCTGTATATCTCCAGCCTCGTCTCTAAGCTGCAATACGATCGTGCGGATCTGGGATCCACCGGTGGCCCCGATCGGGTGCCCCTTTGATAAAAGGCCGCCGTCCACATTCACCGGGATACTGCCTTCCTGATATGTTTCTTTGTTTCGGATTAATTCCTTGCCTTCTCCCGGTTTGGCAAATCCTAGATTTTCATAGGCCATCATTTCGGCGATGGTAAAACAATCATGCACTTCAGCCACATCGATGTCTTTGGGTCCGACACCGGCCATCTCATAGGCTTGCTGGGCAGCCTGCTGGGCAACGGTCAGTCCCGTAAACAGGTCTCTGCCGGCTAAATTGACGCTGGTGGATGCTGCGCCCACCCCTAAAATCCAGACCGGTTTTTTCGAAATGGATTTAGCTTTTTCTTCGCTGGCAACGATGATGCAGGCGCTGCCATCGGCATTCGCGCAGCAATCTCCAACCCGCAAAGGGCTGGCCACCGGACCGGCCATGCGGTTTTCCGGATCAGAAAACATTTCAAACTCTACGGGCTTACGATAGACGGCCCTTTCATTTAACTGGCCGTAGGTTGCCGCCTTAACGCGTATCAGTGCAAGGTCGTCCAGGGTGGTTCCGTATTTTTCCATATGCGCTTTAGCATACATGGCATAATAAGCGGGCATCATTGTGCCGAAGGGGCTTTCCCACTGGATGTCGGCCCCCCGGCCCATGCGCTCCTGGGATTCCGAAGAACTGATTTCCGACATTTTCTGGAATCCGATCACCGCCACTATATCGTGCAGTCCCGACTTCACAAGCGAATAGGCGAGCTTTAACCCCGTACTGCTCGATGAGCACAGGGTCTCAACATAAAAGGTCGGCTGCGGGTTCAACCCTAAATATTCTGCAAGAACGCCGGCCGGTGAACGCTGTTTGTCGTATTCGGGTGCTGAGCAGACCACAGAAGCATCGATATCTTTGGTGCTCAATTGCGCATCCTGCATGGCTTCCTTAAATCCTTCAAATACCAGCTCCCGGATGGAACCCGGATAACTTCTAACAAATGTACTCTGTCCAACTCCGATAATGGCTACTTTTCCCATATAAGTCTCCTCTCAAAAGACTGATAATTGGCTAATTCGTAATATAAATAAATTCTTTTTTTTGCAAATATGCTTCTAAAACCTGGAGACAAATCCGAAATCCGAAGCACGAAATCCGAAACCCAAGTTCAATAAGTAAGTGCAACACCTTCAGGTTTTAAGGCTTTCGCGGTATGCTCGCGAGATTATGCCTAAACCTTATAAACATTTAAGTGCAGAGGAACGAGATATTCTGGCCGTATTAAAAAGTAAGGGCCATTCGATACGCCAGATTGCCAAGGTGTTAAAGCGCAGTCCCAGTACCCTTAGTCGGGAGCTAAAGCGCAATGCACCGCCAGTCTACAAAGGCTATTACCTGGCCCACAAAACCCAACAGCGAGCCGATAATAGAAAGCACCAATCGCATCAGCGCCAAAGGCTTAAAAACGACTTTATTCGCGGCTATGTGCAAAAACATATTCGCCTTGGCTGGTCCCCAGAACTGATCGCGGGCAGATTGAACATCGAGCACCCCGATCAATCCATTAGCCATGAGGCTATTTATCAATGGATTTACATGGACGCAACGCATCTGATCAGTTCTTTGGTGCGAGCCCATCACCGGCGCAAGCAAAGAGGATATTCGCGCAAACACAAAAAGTCACATATCCACGATAGAATCTCGATCCGTGAGCGTCCGGCAGCCGTATTAACGCGCCGCCAGATCGGTCATTGGGAGACTGACACCATCAGTTGCCGTAAGAGCTACCAGGGGGTGCAAGTCACTGTGGAACGTAAAGCGCGATATGCCAAACTCGCAAAGCTTGAAGCCAAGACATCGCGCGCGATGAGTGTGGCCTTAGTCAGAAGGCTGAGCCGCTATCCAGCGAACATCAGACGCTCGATCACTTACGACAATGGCCCTGAAAACGCCGAACATATGCGCACCAATAAAGCTCTGGGAACGGCTTCATATTTTTGTGAACCCTACTGCAGTTACCAGAAGGGAACCGTAGAGAACACAATCGGGTTGGTACGACGCTTCATACCGAAGAAAACCAACTTGGCTGATGTCTCCCATAATCAATTGACAAAGATCGAATACTGGCTTAACAACCGTCCTAAAAAGTGCCTTAATTTTAAAACTCCGGCCGAGATCTTTAAAGCCGAGTGTTGCACTTAAACGTTGAATGCAGGAAACAAACTCGAATAGCAAATTATCAAATGTTCAAAACACCAAAGATATTACTGGATCCGGAAGAAGCACTGAGACTGATTCATAGTTTCATATTTTGAATTTTGGTCATTCGGGCTTGTTTCGAATTTCGTGCTTCTGATTTCGGATTTGTCTCCAGGCTTTAGAAGCACGAAATTCGAAACAAGCCCGCATGACCACAATTCAAAATATGAAACTATGAAT
>PVMK01182903.1_pt1 | contig 23738 bp, 24 predicted proteins | sample 1853481 | NCBI WGS metagenome assembly PVMK01 (sample SAMN08533507, study PRJNA380276) | Marine sediment metagenome, whole genome shotgun sequencing project. | reverse complement strand
TACAAGTGCTTTAATTAGCACTTACCTCTTGAAGTGCCACGAATACCGTGAACCCTATGGGGTATACTTCTTTTTTAAAGGGTATTAAGAAGTTCGCATGGGACTTGCCCTGAAAGGCATGGGTATTATTGTTATCTGCTAGAAAACTGGAACGATTAAATTTAAGTAAATCTTTGATAGTTCTTTTACCCTACTTCAATAAAGACTTTTCAAATCATTTCTGTTTATCATCTGACTTAACAACTTCCCATTTCACAAGTAAATTAGCGAATAATACAGGGACAATAAATTTAAACACAATACTGGAAGCCACAATAATAGAATATAAGTCAGCACCGATTAGATCGTTATCAAATAGAATCTTGATTATAACAATACTTGTGCTGAACCTTACCGAAAGGCCAATCCCTAAGAGAATTGATTGCTTGGTACCCAGTTCTTTTCTGGCAATTATATAACTCCCCAATAATTTTGTTCCTTTAGACACGGCAACTATAAGAAGGACAAGAAATGGATATGCAATAAGGTAATCGATATCCAGTGACAGGCCAACCCATACAAAGAAAAGAGGAGCAAAGAATCCATAGCACATTGTTCTGATCTCTGACTCAATAAACTCCAGCCTTTGCCGGGGCAGGAAGTTTTTAAGCCCCACTCCTGCAAGCAATGCCGCGATGGCAGAGGCATGGGCGTATTCACCTACACCTATGAAGAGGAAAAAGACGAAGAGGACAAAGATGAAAAGGTTTTCAATTTTGAGGAACGCGAACTTTCGACTCTCCTTTTTGAACCTGGTAAGTGCATAGGTTAATATCAATAGCACGATGAGCGATGTAATCATAAGCCGTCCATTACCATGAGCATCCCCACCGCCCACTTTTATCATGACAAGTACGAGTACGAGCATCTCTATTATGTCATCCAGAGTACCGATTCCGATTATACTCTGACCCAGTTTTGTGTTAACAGCCTTGAACTCATCGAGTATCGGCAAGAGTATAGCTTCGCCTACTGTAGCAAAGGACATTGATACAAGAAGAGAGATATACCATTCATAACCAAAAACATAATGTATGAGAAGTGTCCCTGTAATGGCTTCAAAAATTATAATGAAGAAAGTCGCCTGAACGATAAAGACCCCGGATTTTCTTAACTCACTAACATTAAGCTCGAAGCCTATCATGAACAGCAGGAAATACATGCCCAGCTGGGCAAGAAATTCGAAAGTTTCTGAAGATGTAACAGTCAGGAAAGGATTATAAACGGCAAGACAAAAGCCTATAAGTAAAGCAGCAAATATCCAGGGGACGCGTATCTTCTCAACCAGTCTGCCAAGAAGAAAAGTCAGTATAAATATAAAAGCCAGGAAAAGGGCCGTATTCATTATTCCCTCATTTACTGGTTCATTTTTATTCCTTAAGTTAATATTAGGTTATATTAAAAGATGATTCAATCAAAATTATTACTTATCTTTTAAAGTTCTATTGAATTTACCTTCAAATATCCATGAAAATGGAATCCCGCTTGACATGAATGTATCACAATGATATTGTGCACATATGTGCAATACTGAGAGAGCGATATCATGAGGCCAAAAAAAACAAGATGGGTAAAATGTGAACCCGGAGAAAAATGCTTCAAGCCGCAGTGCAAACCCCTGGAAGAGCTGGAAGGAGTTGTCCTTACAATGGATGAGTATGAAGCGGTACGTCTCTCTGACCTGGAAGGTTTGACCCAGGAAGAGGCAGCAGGGAAAATGAAGGTCCACCGTTCTACTATTTCAAGGATTCTCAATTCTGCACATCGAAAGATAGCCGATGCCCTCGTTAATGTGAAAGCGATACGGATTGAGGGTGGTAGTTGTAAGATCATCAGAAGAGGTAAGAAGTGAAAGAGCAGTGGAAACTCCTATGGATGATAGCGGCATTTCTCGGCTGTTTTTATCTCCCCCTGGAAATGCTGCCCTTCAGGAATCCCCTGTTTGAGGCACTGGCCCTTGTGAAATGGTATGCCCGAGAGCATGTACTGCTTTGTCTGGTGCCGGCGTTTCTAATTGCCGGGGCCATCGCAGTATTTGTGAGCCAGGCGTCAGTTATTAAATATTTCGGCGCAAAGGCCAATAAATTTCTTTCCTATGGAGTAGCATCCGTCTCCGGGACTATTCTCGCAGTTTGTTCCTGCACCGTACTCCCGTTATTTTCAGGAATATACAGGAGAGGGGCAGGGTTGGGACCGGCAACTGCATTCCTCTACTCCGGGCCTGCCATAAATATTCTGGCAATTATATTGACCGCCCGCATACTCGGCTGGGAGCTGGGCATTGCGCGGGTAATCGGCTCTGTAGTATTCAGTGTTGTCGTGGGACTTTTAATGCATCTTATATTTATAAAGGAAGAACGATCAAGGAAAAATGCAGGGGAATTGCTGGCCGGTGAAGAACAATCATCACGATCGTTATTACAGGATGGGTTATATTTCTCGGCTATGGTCGCATTACTTATATTTGCCAACTGGGTAGAGCCTCAGGCGGGAGAGCAGGGCTTCTGGGCATTGATCTACAGCGCTAAATGGTATATCTCAACCGTTCTGCTTGGCCTGATTACGGTCATGCTGGTCTCATGGTTTAAAAAAGAAGAGCGCGTCGAATGGGTTTCATCATCGTGGGGGTTTGCCAAGCAGATTATGCCTTTTCTGCTAATCGGTGTAATGATCGCCGGTCTTTTGCTTGGACGACCTGGAGAGGAAGGGTTGATACCATCGCAGATCATTGCAGATGCAGTTGGTGGGAATTCTCTGGCGGCCAATTTTATTGCGTCCATTGCAGGGGCGTTTATGTATTTCGCAACATTAACGGAAGTGCCTATTTTACAGGGGCTTATCAGCTCCGGAATGGGCAAAGGTCCGGCTTTGGCCCTGCTGCTGGCAGGCCCGGCATTGAGTCTGCCGAACATGCTGGTAATAAGAGGAGTTATTGGAACTCAAAAAACATTTGTATATGTCAGTCTGGTCGTTGTAATGGCAACAATCAGCGGAATTCTATTCGGCAACATAGCCGGGTAATACAGGAGGTTATTATGAAGATAGAAATTCTGGGATCAGGATGTCCCAAATGCAATCAACTCTACGAAAATGTACAGGAAGCTTTAAAAACTACTGGAAAGGACGCTGAAGTTATCAAAGTTGTAGATATCAAAAAGATAACGGAATACGGCATTATGATGACTCCAGGGCTTGTTGTTGATGGAGAAGTAAAATCAGTCGGAAAAGTGTTGTCTGCAGGAGAAATAAAAACGATTATACAGTTATAGAATAATCTTGAAAAAGCTATAAATTATTGTTTGCTCGTTTTTTCTATTGTACTGAAGCCATTGTTTTAATAGAGTTCATTTTGAGGGTAAAGGACCTGAATACGTGTTCCTCGATGCTGCAGTTGAAGTGATTAAAACTGACTTGAAAATTGTGATAGACCTGATATAATTGAACGTAACAGGCAGGTCTTAAGAAACATACCGATGCATGATTAGGAAAGGGAATCTCAAGGAGATGATTCACAGCTACAGACATTGCCGACAGAAAATATTTTATTATGATTCATATCATGGCACGTTCACGTTGGATGTGTTTTAATTAAAATCAAATCAATTTTTAAAATCAAGGAGGTAGTAAATGTTTTGTTATCAATGTGAACAGACTATGGAAGGCGGTTGTAATAAAAAGATTGGAGTATGTGGAAAAAATGAGGACATTGCAAGTCTTCAGGACATTGCAATTTTTGGACTTAAGGGTGCCGCTGCATATGCGCACCATGCACGTGAGCTCGGGGCAATAGATCCGGAAGTTGACTCTATTATGGCTGACACTCTTTATTCAACCCTTACAAACGTCACTTCCGAATGAATGATAATGTCTCTACAGTGCTCAAAGTTGGGGAGGCAACCATTAAAGTGATGGACCTTCTTGATAAGGCCCATACAGACAAACTGGGTATTCCTGAACCGGTGACAGTTTCTGAAGATAAGGTTGAAGGGAAGAGCATCCTGGTGTCAGGACACAATCTTAACGCTCTGGAGGAACTGCTGAAGCAGACAGAGGGCAAGGGCATCAATATTTATACTCATTCCGAGATGTTGCCGGCACATGGCTATCCAAAGCTGAAAAAATACAGTCATCTTAAAGGCAATGTCGGGCAGGCATGGCATGACCAGAGAAGGTTATTTGATGATTACCCGGGGGCCATTCTCATGACAACCAATTGTATAATGCCTGTCAGGGGTACCTATCGAGATAAATTATTCACCTATGGTGTTACCGGCGTGGAGGAATGTCCAGATATAGAGAATAATGATTTTACCCCACTTATTGATAAAGCACTTTCGCTGCCTGACGCTGACGTGAAATCCGAAAAGACGCTGACAACAGGTTTTCACCATGAAACAGTCTTAAAGATTGCGCCTCAGATAATTGATGCTGTGAAGTCAGGGAAGATAAAACGCTTTTTTGTAATAGCAGGTTGCGACGCCCCCGGAAGTGGAGGTGATTACTTCAGGGAGCTTGCAGAACTTGTTCCAAAGGATTGTGTAATAATGACAACCTCCTGCGGCAAGTTCAGGTTTAATGATTTAGATTTTGGTGACATTGATGGTATCCCGCGTTATATAGATCTGGGCCAGTGCAATAACTCAATTTCCTGCGTCAAGATAGCTGTAGCGCTTGCAGAGGCATTTGAATGTTCTGTAAATGAGCTGCCTTTAACCATTGCCCTTTCATGGTTTGAACAGAAGGCCGTTGCAATCCTTCTCGGACTCTTCAGTCTTGGCATTAAGAATATCTATCTCGGCCCCACGCCTCCTGAATTTGTAACACCAGGAGTTTTAAAGGTTTTGCAGGACAACTTCGATCTTAAGCTGACAGGAGATGCTGCAACAGATATGAGGCATATGCTCGGATAAAAATTTGGATATTGTGTCTAATTAATGAGCCCTGATTATTTAAGAATAATCAGGGCTCGTTTTAATTTACTTATTTACAATAATAGAGAATTATGCATGATAAATAACTGACTCTCAATATCGCAGATTTCAATCGCAAATAGTTATTCCAATTAATTCTTTAACGAGCCGGAACAACGAACCAAAATATATTTCCTTAAATAATTTATTAATCTCTCTTCATCAAATAAATTGGAAAAGAAACCATTACGATGTCCATAATGTCAGGTCGATCCATAGGGATCTGGATTATTACCGCTATCGCTATTGTGTTTGGTTTGCTTACCATCAAGTCTGGTGGAACGGTTTTATTTGTTGATGGTATCTTTAGGGAGGAAGCCGGCAACTATCTTCCATTGGTGGTTTGGTTTAATTTTTTGGCAGGATTTGTTTATATGATAGCAGGAGGTGGCTTATGGTTGAAAAAACACTGGGCTGTATGGATGTCCATTTTCATTGTTACAGCTACCCTGGTTGTTTTTGCGATATTTGGAATACACATACTTAAGGGTGGGATGTATGAAGTTCGCACAATCGCTGCTATGAGTTTGCGAACTGTTGTTTGGTCATTAATTGCACTGTTTGCTTATCGAAGAATAATTCGGCTATAGAATAGAATAAGAGTAATAATGGGTATAATAAATTCAGGGTCTTCGTGTAATCGAGTGGGTAAATTATAAATATTTCAGCGTGCATTAGTCCCCCTCTTTGGCAAAGAGGGGTTAGGGGAGATTTTATAAATCATAATTTTATCCATATTTTTTCTATTACTATATCAATTCGTTTCAACACATCTCTATCTGAAAACCTAAGAACATTTATACAGAGTCTCTTCATGTAATCGTCTCTCATGTGGTCTTTGTCCTTTCCTTCTGCTTCGTAATGCTGACCGCCGTCAACCTCTATTACCAGCTTTGTTTCGGGGCAATAAAAATCAGCAATGTAATTACCTATAATCTTTTGTCTGTAAAATTGTTTTCCTTTTAATTGTTTTCGCCTGATCCTTGACCATAGTAATAGTTCGGCATCAGTCATATTAGTTCTGAGATTTCTTGAAAATTGTTTTAAATTTTTATTATATGAAAGCATAGTCGCTACCCTGTATCTTCAAATCCCCCCTAACCCTGCCTACCGGCAGGCAGGCCCCCTTTTCTAAAGGGGGGAATTAAGGATAATCATATCATTTTCACTATGATTTACCCACTCTCTTTCACGATGAGCCTAAATTCAATTAAGACTGCAGGAGGGAATTATGGATAAATATGAATGTCCATGTGGTTATGTTTACGACCCTGAAGAGGGAGATTACGAACACGGTATTGATTCGGGAACTTCATTTGAAGATTTGCCAGATGATTGGGTATGTCCTCAATGCGGGGCTGGCAAAGAAATATTTACTAAAGCGGATTGATTTATCATTTAACTAAGCAAGACAATTTTCAGGTAGTCTGACAATATGTAGCTTTAGAATTGTGAAGGCCGCAGATTAATCAATAGAATTCATCGAAGCTCTGCTTTGTGGTTAATTGACGCAACATCAGGAACTGCCGGTCTTTTTAAAAATAATAAAATGGGTTTTACGGAATACAATGAAAAAGAAGAATTAATACCAATTAATTATTCATTTGAAAAAGGATACGGCATACCTTGCTGGATTATAGAAAATAAGAAGCCATATATTACTAATGATGCTGCCCGCACCTTAAACCTTTCCCCACGGATATTATTTAATAATTCACTTCGATTGCTGAAATGGATAGTTAGATATATACTTTATAAACTTGGATGATACAGGCGGATAGTCACGGTTTTTTCTATATATAAGCGAGTAATTGTTAGTTAGTTTTCCTTCTCTGAAAGAGGCAGAGGTTGTTTTTCCGTTATCTCCGTCTTTTGTGACTGCACACCTGGGAATGATGGATACGCCCATTCCATTTTTCACAGCTCTTTTAGCAGATTCGATTGTTCCGGTTTTCAAAACTGTACGAAGGTTGTTTATTGACAGGCCTTTGTTAGATAAATAGTTCTCCAAAATCATTTTAGTAGAGGCACATTTACTATTCATGATAAAGGGTTCATTCATTATGTCTAGTATTGAAATGTTTTTGTTAGCTGATAATTTGTGGGACTTTAACATTATTAAAACAAGTTCATCAGAGAAAAGCTTTTTAACAATTAAGTTGTCATTTTTAATGTTGCCATTTACAAAAGCTAAATCGATTTTTCGCTCATGTAAGGTATTAAGAATATCATCTACATCATCTATGCTCAAATCAATGGTGATATCTGAATATTGCTTGTTGAAGTTTGAAGCAACCTCAGGAAGTACAAAATTCCCGATCGTATGACATGATCCTACTCGAATTGTTTTGTCAATTGAACTGGATAAGGAGCGGAGTTTATTATTGATAATGGTAAAATGGGAGTTGATTTCCTCGGCATATTTATACAGCCTTTCTCCTGCTTTAGTAAGGGTGACAGTGCCTCCCTGCCGGTTAAGGAGTCTGGCATTATAAACATCTTCCAGAGTCTGAATCTGTCTGCTAACTCCAGGTTGTGTCAGACCTGTAATTTCAGCAGCCTTTGAAAAACTGCCTGTCTGGACTATTGAGCAAAAGAGTTTTAGTTTGTGGTCTATCATATTTGGAATTTATACAATAATGAGGTAGTGATTAAATTTCATATTTTTCAATTAATTCAGCTCTTGTTGGACATTGACAAAGATAGGATGCCCCGAATTGCATTCTGTAATTACACATCACTTGCCTGTATGAGACAAATACAACCCGCTTTCCAACCTTGTCTATGACCTTACATATACAATCATCGTCTCCGGAGAGACAGGAAAAATCCCTATCACATTTAGTTGTGATATTTAAAATGTCGTTGTCGAGATTATATTTCATTTAAATTTTGTTCACGAAGAGGGTCTGAAATTATTCAGACCCTTCATCATGAACTTCCCTACGCTGTTTTGCATATTAATTTGGTAACAGAGTGATAAGCTCACTTACATAATACTTTGGATAATTTGAGTTCTCACAATGAAACATGACTGTTTACAAAATTCCTATATATGTTTGATGGATTTAATATTTCTATACCCATACCGTCAAGATGACCTTCAATTGTGTTCAATCTTCTTACTCTTGAGATAACTTGCAGCAACGTATTATCGTTTCTAATTATTATGACTATCCCTGAGGTTATGGGCAGGCAATTACCTGTCTTTATAAGCAATCCACTTCTTGAGATATTAATTGCAGTTCCCGAATAAAAAATATTGCCGCAATAAAACCGCACATCTATATTTGTACGAACTCTTTTATATGCGCGTTTTTCAATATGTATATTGCTTTGTATCAGCCTGTCTTTGAAATTATGCGTATTCTTGTCTTGCACCTTTTGTCCTTTATTCTTTGTTTCTCTTATTTATTGAATGCAAGTTCTGTGCCCATTAGCAGGTTATAATGAAGACGTTAATTATCATTATAAATCAATGGGTTATCGGGGGGGGGTGTGTCCTGGTATATAAATCAAAGGGGTGCGAAAAAGTTTACAAATAAATAGAATGGAATGTTTAACTTGTTAATTAATAAAGATTAAATTAAGAAGCGACACTTCTTTGCTTGCAAAAAAGATTACAATGCTTTAATCCATGTTTTCAGCGCGAGATTCCTTATTAATTCGTTTGTTAAGAGCCTGGCGTGTTATTCCAAGCATGGATGCGGCGATTCCCTGATTTCCGTTTGAGCGTTTTAGTGCCTCTTTAATCATGAAAGCTGTTACATCCTTTAGTTTAGGGAAGCTCTTTGAGAGGTCAATGATTGAACTTGATTTATGATCATGTATTATAAAGTCGACATTGTTATTTTCACTTTTGCTCACTATGAACTCTTTGAAATGTTTTAGTGACAGCACTCCTGATTTATGACGGGCAACAGCATCAAAGACCATGGCTTTTAGCTCACGGATGTTGCCTGGGATAGGGATAATTCGATAACAATGTCAGGAGCTCTTTAGGAACAGTGGGCATTTTCTTGCCAAGAGTTTTTGAAGAACTGCTTAGAAATGAGTCAAGTAGAATAGGTATATCTTCAAGACGTTCTCGTAATGGAGGCACGCTGATCTGTGCTGCTACAAGTCTGTAATATAGGTCTTTACGGAATTTGCCTTCAGAAACGTGCAGTAAAAGATTTCGGTTCGTGGAAGCCACTATACGGGCAGTGCTTTTTTCCGGTTTGTCTGATCCAAGAGGGTAATATACTCCTTCTTCAAGGAGGCGTAATAATTTAACTTGAGATGTATGGCTGAGATCTCCGATTTCATCAAGTAAAAGGGTTCCTTCTGATGCATTAACTATAAATCCATCACGGTCACTTTCGGCACCCGTAAAAGCGCCTTTTCTATGACCGAAAAGTGCATCAGAGAACATATTATCGTCAAGTCCGGCAATGTTCAGAGCCACGAATTCGCCTTTTAAACCACTGAGATTATGAACTGTTCTTGACAGGATCTCTTTACCAACACCTGTCTCTCCAAGAATTAAAACAGGTATGTTCAGTTTAGATATTGATTCAATATAATGAAAAATACCTCTCATTTTCTTGCTGCATGTTATGTAATTGGAGAAAGCCTGTTCGTTTTCCAGATGATCAGTAATAAGATGTTTTTTGAGAGCAAATACATGGTTTTTCAGTGAAGTTACTTCATCACGAAGGGTGCTGATTTTAAGAGCCTGTTTAATACTGGCGACAAACCTGCTCTGTTCAACAGGTTTTACAATATAATCTATCGCTCCCATTTTCATGCACTCAACAGCATTATCCAGTTCATTGACTGCAGTGATAACGATAACAGAGGTGTTGGGGTATTGGTTTGTGATTTTGGGCATAAGTTCCATTCCTGACATATGGGGCATGTTCAGGTCCAGAACTATCACGGCCGTTTTTTTATCTGAAAGTAACGTTAATACCTTCCTGCTGTCGTCAGTTGAAAAGATATCATCGATTCCTTCTGAAATCAGCATGGCCTCATAGCTCAATAATATCTGCGGCTCATCATCTACGAGAACTACGGGATGTTTTTCTGTACTCATATTGATTTCCTTTAACTATATACTGGTAATGATACTAGAACAGTTGTTCCTTTACCTGCTTCAGATATGAAATCCATGGAACCTTTATGGTCTTTAACAATTGTACTGGCAATGGATAATCCCAGTCCTGTGCCGCCTTTATCCTGTTTTGTAGTAAAGAAAGGCTCCTTGATTTGTTTGATAAGACTTGCGTCGATTCCTTCCCCATCATCTGTTATTCTGATTACAATCGAGTTAGTCTTCATATCAAATGACGTTGATATTGAAACTTTTCCTGTTTTGTCCTTTAATGCCTGCAAAGCATTAATGGTAAGATTTATAATGACCTGCTCTAATTGCTGTGAGTTGCCTTTTATGAAAGGAATATCATCATCGCAATGGACCTGGAATTTATTGGTATGCTTTTGAATATAACTCTCAATCATTGCAGTTGATGTTAAAATAGCATTGTTTACATTTACTTTCTCATCCAGATTGATATTCACTGGCCGTGAAAAATTTCTAAGGTTATCAATGATTTGATTAATCCTGCTTGAGCCTTCACTTATACCCAAAATAAGTTTTGGAGCAAGATGAGTCAGTTTGGGAAAGGGGATACCCCCTACATGTAATGTATTGTCTTTGTCATACCTGTCCTGGATTATTTTATCCGCGTCTTTCCATATCTTGAATAACACCTGTGCATTGGACATGATATAACTGTTTGGGTTATTTATCTCGTGGGCAACCCCTGACGCAATCGTCCCAAGGGATGTCATTTTGTTTGCAAGAATTAACCTTGATTGAGATAGTTTTGCTTCTTCCTCCAACAGCACTTTGTCGGTGAAATCTGTAACCGAACCTACCCAGGTTATGGCTTTCCCACCTTCAAACCCGATTGCTTTGCCCCGTGCATCCCAATAACGGTAACTTCCGTCTTTGCATTTGATACGATATGATGCATGAAAGTCTTTTCCGGTTGCAAGTGCTTGTTCATGCGCTTTCAGTAATTTATCTTTGTCTTCATGGTGAATATTATCCATATGGCCGGAAATAGTTCGGGGGAATTCGCCTTCTTTATAACCGAGACAGCTGTCAATATCTCCTGACCAGTTCATGCTGTTTGTCCTTACGTCACCTTCCCATATGAAATCAGCAGTGCAGTAGGCAACTGCCCGGAAGCGCTCTTCACTTTCGAGTAAAGTTCCCTCTGCCTGTTTACGTAATTCAATTTCATTCATCAGGTCGATATTCTTCTTTGCCAGTTCTTCTGTTCTTTTTTGGACACGATTTTCCAGTTTGCTATGGGCGTCTTGTAATGACTTCTCAGCCTTCTTGCGCTCGGTGATGTCTCTGACTACCGCCCGCATTCCTTTATTATTGCCCTGAGCATCTTTGATCAAATATGCCCTTAGTTCTACAGGAAATATCGTTCCATCTTTCCTTATCAATTCTTTCTCATATGGGTCTGAATATCCTTTAACCAATATTTGTTCTGCTAGAATTAATTGTTCAGAAGCATGCCACTTATCCGGTGTAATATCGATATAAGTTAAATTGCGCAGTTCATCTTCGCTATAGCCCATCATATTTTTGTAAGATTCATTGACTTCAATAAGATGCCCCTCCATATCTGTCCACGCATGGCCATCAATGCTTATATCCTGCAAATCCTTATACTTTCGTTCGCTTTCCAGCAGTGCCTTCTCAGTCTTTTTGCGCTCTGTGATGTCGTAGATTGATCCTTGAGCGTAAATTGGTTTCTCTGAACCGTCAAGGACATGTTGCACAATTTCATATACCCACTGAATTCCCCCATCTTTTCGTATTATCCGGTATTCTCTCTCTATTGTAATGTTAGGATTTGTGCGTAGAATATCTAAATCTTTATTGATTCGTGCTATATCATCAGGATGTATAACCTGGTCCCATCTCGGTTTGCCCGCAATAAAATCAGATTCCGTATAACCTGTAATTTTTTCAACTGCTCCATGGAAAAATAGGGGCGTGAAAGAATCGAGCCTACCACGAAAGGCAATTCCTTGAAAGTTTTGCACGAAAGAACGGTATTTCTCTTCACTCCTTTTCAGAACATCTTCCACATGCTTTCTTTCCGTGATGTCAGTGATCATAGCGAAAGAGCCTATCCCTAGGCCTTCATCATCAAATAAGGGTGTACAGTTAATGATGCAAGGGACTTTTGTGCCATCCAGGCGCGTGAAATAACCTTCATATGGGCGTTTCTCCCCCTTTAATCGCAACTGCATCTGCTCCATTAAAATTGAGGTGTTCTCTTCATCAAGAAAGTCTGTGACCTTTTTCCCAATGAGATCCTGGCGATTCATTTTCATTATGGTACACATTGACTCATTTACATCCAGAGTAACCGTATCATTATCAATCAGCCAGAACCCTTCTCCTGTTGTCTCCAGTATTGTCTCCAGTCGCTTTTTGCTTTTTTGAAGTTCCTCCTCTGCCTTCTTGCGCTCGGTGATATCTGTTGCAACACCATACACCATTCCATCTTTATCTGCCGCAGTTGCCTGCCATCCCAACCATTATAAGATCCATCTTTACATAGATAGCGATTCTCAAAATTCGCTACCGGATTACCTATCAGCTGAGATGCTACTTCGTCAACAGTTCTTTGCCTGTCATCAGGGTGAAGAAGCTCCATAAATGGCCTTGACGTAAATTCCTCGACAGAGAAACCCAGTATCTTGGTAACGGCCGGATTGCAATATGTAAAATAACCGGTATTGATATCAACAGCGCTAATGAGGCCCGGTGAAATATTAAAAGTATTTTTTAATCTTGTTTCTGCATTGCGTAATTTCTCCTCCGCTATTTTCCGCTCGGTGATGTCCCTGATAATGCCGTACACGATCTTTTTGCCTTTGATAGAGAAATTACCTACTGATACTTCTATGGGAAATACCGTTCCATCCTTCTTTATGTGGTAACGGATAGGGATATTGGTCAGTTCTCCATATAGCGTGGGTTTTATAGCTTGTTCTGATTTTTCCGGCTCATTTGAGACATCAGTCAGCTTCAGCTTCAGGAACTCTTCTTTTGTGTATCCATATAATCTTTCACATGCCTTATTAATATCAATTATCATTCTATCTTCCGCATCTATTATCATTACCCCATCCGCACTTGTCTCAAAGAGTTTGCGGAACTTATCCTCGCTCTCCTTTAGTTTCTCTTCCGCCAGCTTGCGCTCGGTAACCTCCGTCAGAGTAAAAACCAGACTGGTTATCTTTTCGCTCTTATCTTTGACAGGTTGCAAGCTCCAGTCCCAATACGTGACTCCACGCTCAGGCTGGTCAGGGAACTCAAATGGTTTAGCAATTATAAAAAACGGTTCTCCGGTGTCCACTACACGCTGAAATATTGTTTGATTCTCTTCATGCGGATAAAGAGCAAAATGATTTTTGCCAGGGAAGAACGAAATATCGTGATTACAAGTATCAGCGTAAGCTTTATTGACCCATATAAAATTGAAATCAGTATCAAGCAGTACCGCCATTATGTGTGTACGATTAAGCACTGCAGACATGATCTTGTTCGTTTCTTTGCGCTGAACCTCACTATGCAACAATGCCTGCTCCGCCTTCTTGCGATCAGTTATATCTCTGTCTATTCCTCTGTAGCCACAAAATTCTCCCTTTGAATTAAATAATGGGATCCCGCTCGTTTCAAGAGTAACTTCGTGACCGTCTTTATGTAGATTTATATTTTCAAGTTCAATAAATGGTTTTTGAGAGGCTACAATAGGACCGAATATATTTTTAACACGCGTTGCCTCATTTTGAGGCATCAGGTCAAAAGGTGTTTTGCCCAATATGTATTCAGGTTCATAGCCTAATATATCAAACACCTTGGAGCTGGCATAAGTATAACAGGCTTTTTCATCTACCTCCCATATCCAGTCACTTGTAGTTTCTACAAGACCTCGGAACTTCATCTCACTCTCTCTTAGCGCGTCTTCCGCCATCTTCTGCTCAGTGATGTCTCTGAATATCCCCTGTATAGAATTTTCCCCTTGAAACTCAAAAGTATTGGCTTTAATGGCAACATCTTTTATTGATCCATCTTTTGCTATGATTAACTCATCAAGTGTATCCCCTTCTTTTTCATGCAGATGCTGTTTGTATGTTTTAGTAAAGCCGTCTTCAATTGCTTCAGGGGGATGGAGGATACTCTGATGTTTGCCTATCAACTCTTCTCTTTCTCTGCCTGTCATTTTCAATATTGCATCATTACAATCAGAGATAATGCCTGATTCTGCATTACATATGACAATGCCATCCAGTGCATTATTAAACTGAACTTCATATTTATTTTCTAATGCTTTTAGTTTTTCTTCAGTCTTTCTGAATTTCCCCAGGTACCTTGCAATTACTAATACAAAAAAGACGAAGCATATAAAAAGCAATGCATGGAAGTAAAATACTTTCCCGAATATGTGTGGAATGAGCGAATCCTCAAAAGACCCCTTGAAAAACAATATGGAATCAACATAGATATCCAATATCCATATGCCCAGCCCTATAGTGATTGATAATAATATTAGATCTCTTTTAGATAGCATATTGTCAGGTCCAAGAAATAGATTGAAGAAGAAATTAATTGCTAAACTTTATGCCAGATGAAATACAGGTGTTGGCTTTATTCATACATAAATTACTCAAAAAAATCAATAGGTTAATGGCGACATACGAATTTTTTATATTATAGTAATTGGCTTTAACCTCTTTTCTTGCAATCCCTATGGAATTGCTTCATAGTTATAATTATAAAAGTTGGCATAGTTTCAGATAAATATTTCATTTGCCGGGAGGTGAAAAATGGACTTTAAAGCACATCTTGAAAAGGCATGGCGTTTGACCCTTAAATATATTGCGCCACTGATAATAATGACCCTTGTCATGATTGCAGTATGCTTTTTTACTCTTGGAATACTGGCGCCTGTTGCAATGGCCGGTTACATGCAATCCATATTATTAATGATAAGAGATGAACGTGAGCCAAAGGTCCAGGACGTCTTTTCTCATATGAGGCTTTTCTTTCCTTTACTTCTCTTCGGGATTGTAGTTTTTATAACAGCTCTTATAGGATTTTCACTTCTTATAATACCTGGCATAGCTGTTGTGCTTGCTGTGGCTTACTGTTGTCTGTATATGTTGATTCTTATGACCGACAAGGAGCTTGGTATAGTTGATGCGGTTAAAGAGAGTTATTCCATGACAACTAAAGGAAACTGGATAGATAATCTTGCTGTTTTTATTATCTTCATGGGAATAATCGCTTTAGGAAGTACTACTTTTATCGGGGCACTCTTTACACAGCCCTTTGCGACAATCTTTCTCATCTCTGTTTATCTGGAAAAAACAGGGAATAGTGAGGTGGTTGTAGAGAGTGAAGAGGATAAATGATTACCCCTCTTTAGAATTGTATGAACTTGTGTTAACCTGTTTTAAACTTTCACATTTCACATTATTAGGATGAAGTATTAATGGAACTATTTAACATAATTGCGATCCTTATCTCTCTGACTGCAGTACTGGGCTACTTTGTCCATCGTTTTACCAAACTACCTACAACAATAGGGCTTATGATCATCTCACTAATAATATCAATGGTGATCATCATGCTTGGACGTTTTGGAATCGGATTTGAAGAGGGAGTAGCCTTTGTAAACAGTATTGATTTTAACCAGACCCTTATGATTGGAATGCTCAGTTATTTGCTCTTTGCAGGCGCTCTCCATGTAGACCTTAATGAACTTATGAAATGCAAATGGGAGGTCACCATACTGGCGGTCTTTGGAGTAATAATATCTACGGTGCTTATCGGGTCACTGGTGTATATCATGCTTGGATGGATCGGGATTAATCTGCCATATATATACTGCCTGCTGTTCGGGGCCATAATATCCCCTACTGATCCTATTGCGGTATTGAGCATTATGAAAAAAGCCAATGCACCAAAAAGCCTTGAGATAAAAATGGCAGGGGAGTCACTTTTTAATGATGGTATCGCGGTGGTCGTTTTTCTTGTGATCTTTGGTATAGCAACAGGAAAGCATGAACCCTCATTTAATTACATAACCAGCCTTTTTGCTGTTGAGGTGATCGGGGGGATATTTTTTGGCATGCTCCTGGGATGGGTTGGTTTTATTATGCTGAAGAGTGTGGACAATTACCAGGTGGAGGTACTTATAACGCTGGCTCTTGTGACAGGAGGTTATGCACTTGCCCTCTCAATGCACACTTCCGGCCCCCTTGCCATTGTGGTGGCAGGGCTGTTTATAGGAAACCACGGCCGCAAGTTTGCCATGTCTGACCGTACCCGTGAGCACCTGGACATGTTTTGGGAACTGGTTGACGAGACTTTGAATTCGGTTTTATTCGTACTTATAGGCCTTGAGCTTCTTGTGGTTTTTCTTACCGGCAGCTATATAATTGCCGGACTGTTTGCGATTGTAATTGTGCTCTTTGCAAGAGTTACTTCTATTGGATTGCCGATGTTGCTTTTGAAAAACAAAAGAAATACCGATCCCGGGGAGATTAAATTACTGATATGGGGCGGTCTTCGAGGCGGGATTTCAGTAGCGCTTGCGCTCTCACTTCCCAAGGGTGATGAGCGTGATGTGATCCTGGCCATGACTTATATTGTGGTGGTATTTTCCATAATTGTACAGGGATTGACCATTAAGTATCTGATCAAGCCTGAGGCACAATCTCCTGTTTCCAGTGCACAATAATTGCTCTGCTGTAAATTAGGGCACCATTACGGTCATGCCTTTTTCTATTGCACCATCACCTTCAGTTATGCTTGCGATGGAAACTTTCTTTTTAACGGTGATCACAACTATTTTCCCTGCAGTTTCCATAGATACGTCAAGCAGCTCTCCTGTATCAGGGTCTCTGAGTTCCTCAACCGCTCCAACAATAAAACTCTGGCCTTTTGAAACTCCTTCTCTTTCGCCTCTGTTTATATAAACCTTACCCTTTTTAACAAGTATGACTGAACCCTCCCAGGGGATCTCCTCTGCCTGCTCACTAAGGAACTTGACTGCTTCATCAATTGCAGCCTGCACAGCCTTACCTACATTTGTTTTCTTGAAACCGCCCAGGTCCGCTCCCCAGTTCCTGTCTGAAAATCCGATTTTAAGGCTTCGCTTGGATGCCTTGCCCGTTACTTTCCTGGAAGATACAACCTGTCCGGTTGTTGAATCAACAATATAAATAATAGCATTAATTTCTGCCGAGTCTTTCCCACCTCCAAGTTTAAGTCCTTTAATTCTAATGCCTCCTGATCCACCGGATGTGGAGTGCTGAAAGTGGGTTATCTCTCCTTTAACCAGAAGCTGTGCAGGAGTCATATGGCCTGTTTTGGCTTTCTTTTTCCCGCCTGCTGTCCTGCCTGATGCTCCGAAATCCTGCTCAGCCATTGCTTCTTTTCTCATGTCCTTTTCACCAAGCACAATAAATTTTTTTGTCTGCTGAAGACTGTCTGTGAGCATGGCACCGAAAGTATCACCAAGCCGCCACTGGCCGGACCAGTTTGATCGGTTCTCAAATTTGGATACCATTATTGAATGACGAAGATTGCCCTCTGCAAATACAAGAGCAGGAACGATAAGGGATAGAGAAATAATAAGTACAAGCAGTTTTTTCATTTAGCCTCCTGAATGTGTTAATGAATTAAATTAATAACTATGATTATTCTAAAGATTTCAGTTTCTTATAATCAATGGCTTTAGCATATGCCTTTAAGTCATCCAGAGTTGTTTTGCTGCCCCTGACAGTAACCAGGAAGCGTTTTGCAACTACTATTTTAATATCACCGCGGTTAGTGTCAGGATTAAATTTAACGATTGCCTTTTGACGTTTGATCTTCTCCATTTTACCACCGTCAGATGTTGCGTACATGGGATTGGTAAACATCATCATCATACTCTGAAGCAGGGGTGAATCGGCGACTATCTCGATAGAGATATTATTCTTTCCCTTAACATATTTTCGCTCCGCAGTAATCCCGCCTCCAAACATGGCAGCTCCCATGGCTTTGGATTTGGATGATTTTGCGGACCATCCATCCAGAGGTTCGGGCAGAAGGGATGATAAACTGTCACCTTTTTTCTGATTAATAAGCTGGGATGCATAGTTCAGACTATCAACAGCAACCGAATACTCTCCATCTTTGTAGGCATCTAAAGCTTCATTGATAGAATCTGTAACATCATCAGCATAAACAGATGATGATACTGTTATTAGTAAAACTGCTATTGTGGAAATCAGCATTCTTATGAATTTGTTTGCGAGCATATTTCTCTCCTTTAATTAAGAAATGATTAATTATAATATGTGGCAGTTATTTTAACTTTTTAAAGAACCGTTTATTTGCCTCTTCAAGAGACTTTTTATCACCGATTAAAAAGACAATATCATTTACTTGTAACTGGAAGTCGGCCCTGATCCCGTGAATGGTTTCATCTCCGCGTTTTACTGCTACGGCAAAGGAGCCTGTCTTTTCATGTATGCCTGATTCCCTGAGAGTTTTTTCTGCAGCAGCAGAGCCTTTCTCTACAATATAACTTTCATAGTCCATATGGGGCATGAGGGCTATGGTGTCCTGAAAATGCCTCTTTGGGGTCTCTCCGCGTATAAACATCTGGTAGTGGTCGTTCCTGAACCTGTCGGCGTACTGGCCGATCAGGGACCTTGGCATCTTATAAAACTTCAACACCCTTGAGAAGAGCTCAATAGATGTTTCAAACTCTTCAGGGATCACTTCATCAGCTCCTGTTTCTATCAGGTCCTCCACTTCGGCCAGGAACCTGGTCCTTACCACTATATATATACGGGGATTCATCTTTCTGGCAGTCAGGACTATATTTCTTGTTGCCGAGGGATCGCTTATACAGATAACAATTACCCTTGCCTTCTTTATGTTCAGCTTGCGAAGTATTTCTCTGCTTGTACCGTCACCATAGATAATTGGTTCTCCCTGTTTTCGTGCTTCGTCTATTGTCCGGCTGTTCATCTCAAGTACCATATAGTCCACCTCAAGCTCCTTTAATACAAAGGCCAGGTTTTTTCCGTTCAGTCCAAAACCGACAATGATAACATGGTCTGATTTCCTCTCGCTGAATCCCCTTTGTTGCTCAACTGCTTTCATGGATTCAAGACGTGCAAGGATCTTTCTTGATGTTACCCAGGTGGAGACAGTGGGTGATATATAGAACATTAACGGCGTAAGAAGCATTGTAATGATGGTTGATGAGAGAAAGTACTGGTAAACAGTGTCAGAGATAAGATCAAGTTTCAATGCCGATACAGCCAGTATAAAGGCAAACTCACCTACCTGTGACAGGATCAGTGCGCTGTGAAGAGCGATCCTAAGGTGGCTGCCGGTAAGAAGCACGGCCAAAGTGGTAGATAGGATTTTAACAACGATTACTATCAGGACAATCAGCATTATATATCCGGCATTGGCTAGGAAAAAGTTTACATCCATGAGCATGCCTACAGATATAAAGAAGAGTCCGTTAAAACTGTCTTTAAAGGGCATAATGTCTGAGATGGCCTGATAGGAATATTCAGATTCCGAGACAACAAGCCCAGCTATAAAAGCACCAAGTGCAAGAGAAAAACCAAGCTCATAGGTAAGGTAGGCAGTGCCAAGGCATATGAACATAATGCTGATAACAAAAAGCTCCGTGATACTACTATGTACGATCTGGTGGAGCAGTTTCGGGACAAGCAGACGTGCCGATACTATAACTGCTGCAATGAAAAGGAACGACTCAGCCAGAATTCTTACTACATCAAAGACGCCACCATCATGGGACTTGAGCATTGGAAGCAGTAATAAAAAGAAGACCACGCTCAGGACCTGAAAAATAAGAATGCCCATACTGGACTTACCATAAAGGGAATCTATTTCAGCTCTGTCAAAGAGAAGCTTGAGCACGATGGCGGTGCTGCTCAGTGCAACCAGTCCTCCCATAACAATTGATGAGTTGAAGTCATGTCCTGAATTTACGGTAATGAAAAAAACAACCAGGCCGGTTATTAAGATCTGAAGAAATCCACCGGCAAAGATGGTTTTTCTTAGTGTAAGGATTTTTTTAAGTGAAAACTCCATGCCGATGGTAAACAGGAGAAGGACAATTCCTATTTCAGCAAAAATCTCAACAAGGTGGACATCGCTTATCAATTCCAGACCGTAGGGACCCAGTAGGACTCCTGCTATGAGAAAACCTATAAGGGAAGGGACTCTGAATTTACCAAGGGTAAAGACCACAATGGCAGAGAGTCCGTAGATGATGACCAGTGATCTTAGAAAATCAAATTCATGCATAAGATAATATTATTAAAACAGTTTTTAATTAAAAGTTAGTTATAAGTATAACCTATTGGATAATGTGATGAAATGGGTAAGATTATATATACTGCCGGTAGAAGTTGTCAGCTATCCTTAGAAGATCGGGAGTTAGTATTTCACGGACTTTTTTGACAATATGATCAGGAATGCTTTTATAAAAAGCTTCGGCAATTCCTCCGGTGATACAGGCAAGGGTATCACTGTCACCGCCTAATGAGACAGCATTTCGGATCGCGTCTTCATATGAGTCTGAATCAAGAAAACAGATGATCGCTTCCGGCACTGTTCCCTGACATGATATGTCAAAAGAGTAGGATGGACGTACCTGGTCAATAGTTTTGTCCAGATTATATCCAAAACGAGAACTGATCTCTGATCTGATGGCTTCTTTTTCATATCCTGTTCGGGCGAGGAATATTGAAAGTGCTGTAGCCTGTGCTCCCTTGATCCCCTCGGGATGGTTGTGTGTGATCTCAGCGCTCTTTTTTGCCTCTGTAAGGACTTTCCCTTCTGTGTCGAAAGCAAAGCCCACAGGACTTACACGCATAGCAGATCCATTGCCCCAGCTGTTATAAGGGTGAGGATTGTCTGAGCCAAGCCATTGGATGAATGATCCGCCGTATCCTGCATGTGGGTATTGTCTGCCGATCTCTCTAATGGATTTTTGATATGAATGGCCAGTAAGGATGGCATTTGCTAATGCAACTGTTAGAACAGTATCGTCAGTGAAACGGCAATTGGGATCAAAAAGCGGGAAGTCTTTGGTTTTGATTGGGTGGTGCTCATAGATTGAGCCGATGATGTCTCCTGCGATTGCTCCTATCATGCGATTTAAATTTGTCCGGATTAATCAGCCTGCCCTTTGCCAACAATAAATTTACCGGTGAAATACTTTTTGCGAATTTGACCGGCTTCTTCCTCGATCCAGCGGTCAATTCCTAATTTCTTCATTCGACATAGATTATATACCTTTATATTATGAGGGTATTTATCTGCCCCTTCAGCTATTGGTGCAAGAAGTGCACATGGAAAATCATCGCAGTCAAAACAAAACTCCATTTCTTTGGCTTTTACACAATTTAGAGTCTCACACCCATCAGGCGAAAGATGAAAATGTTTACCATCCTGTTGGCGGCAACCCTTGCAAGCTATATCTTCCTTTGGTACCCCCATTTTTGTGTGAATCAGTTCGGTTAATTCGACTGTTAAATTGTCCTTATAGATTTCACAATTAAAGCAGTCTAACCCACAGGGCGATGTCAATGCTTTTTTGTCTTTCATGATTAGCTCCTTATTCCAGGCATGTTTGCAGTATTATGGGAGTTGAATTTGCGATAGTCAAGGAAAAGACAGGTGATGGGTTATAGGTTAATGTAGGGGCGAGGTTGCCTCGCCCAGAATCAATGCAAACAAATATTACCAAAGGGCGGGGTGACCCCGCCCCTACAATAAATGCACGATATATTATTGAATGTCAAAATTAAAAGGCGATGTTTTGCCGGCAGGTTTGTTTGTCGTCAATGTTGGGTTTTCTATATTATTGTTGTCCCAAATTACATTAGCACATTTTTCAGGCGATTCAGCGGATAGATAAATTTTATGACCTGGGATGAAACGTTCTGTAAACTTTTCATGAACTTTCTCTGCAGTTTTAAACAGGTTGAGATCTCTCTTTTTGGCCCTTTTGAGACTGATGTCAAAATCAGCATGGACAAAAATGCTGAAGTCCCAATATTTCTTCAACTCGGGACGATGTAAAAATACTCCTTCAAATAAAAGAATTGAATTTTGGCTTGCTCTTTGAAAAGGGGCAGATACTTCGGAATCAGTTCTGAAATCAAAGACAGCCGGGCTGTAATTTAAGTTTCCTCCCGGTCCCAAAGGCACCAGTACGTTTGAAACAATAGCGTTGTGATTGAAAGAATCGTCATAGTAACCCTGTGGCGAGCTATAACCTTGTTGACGGCGAATTTCACTGGGATTATGAAAACCATCTACGGACACTCGAATCACGCTGCGCCCTCTGCTCTGGAGCGGCTCAATTAACTCATCTGCAAGCATGGTCTTTCCAGAGGCGGCAAAGCCATCAATACCGACACGGACAGGGTAATCAAGATAAATGTCGGCAATCATGTCTGCAAGTTGAGATATGGCTTCTTTTCTATTCATTATCAATCTAGCTAACTATTAATAAACGTCTTTCGTGTTTGGCCTTCATTGCAAGGATAGACACACCTCGTCTACTCTGGCTTTATTGTGATAAAAGGTGAAAAAAGGATGAACATCTGCCTTTAAGTCCGCAGTATTATGAATGATGGTTTTGTGATAGTCAAGAGGGGAAGACAGTTATCCGTAACGCGTGACATGTAACGAGCTACGTTCGACGCACGACGGACAGTGCTAGGGCTTTTGCTTTACTTCTATCATATTGCCTGAATAGTCTTTTATGAAATGAACAGTCTTTTCAGAAGTTTTCCCGATTATATGTTCGACTTTAAACTGGACGGCCCTTTCCAGAAATGATGTGAGGTCATCTACAAACAGAGCAACATGTCTGATCTCAGACGTAACTGGTACTGAATCAGGATAAATGAAAATTTCTAATCTTACATCGTCCCTTTCATAAACAACGGCTTGAATATCACTTTTTATTTTAAATAACTGCTCTGAAAGTTCGGAAGGGACAACATACTCTCTTGATTTCTTAAGTTCGAGAAATTCTCCATAAAACTTCCCGGCCTGTTCTTCGCTTGCATTGACTATTCCTATGTGGTTTAGAAGCATTAATTATTGTACATGATTTAATGGAAGGAATAAATACGTCGAGTGTTGGACGACGGACGTGAAAGGATTAAAGGAAATTAGTGGATTCCTGTCTTTGCAGGAATGACAACTGTAGGGGCACGGTTGCCGCGCCCAAAATCAATACACAACAATTATTACAAAAGGGCGGGGAGACCCCGCCCCTACAAAAACTGAATACGATCGACGGTTACGGACTTAATGTAATGTAAATATATCCGCCTGATCTGAACACCAGAAGAAGGACGCTGTCTTTATCAGCAATCTTCGAGACCACATCTTTATACTCACTCAGGTTCTTTATGCTCAGCCTGTTAATCTCTGCGACCACATCTCGTTTCTTTAAAAGCTCTGCGGCAGGACTGTTTTCCTCTATATTGGTAATGATCACGCCCGATGTTTTATCAGGGATCTCAAGGCCCTGCTTGATTTCTGCGGTAAGCTCCTGAACATGAACACCGGAGAGTAAA
>PVMK01126069.1_pt1 | contig 23742 bp, 24 predicted proteins | sample 1853481 | NCBI WGS metagenome assembly PVMK01 (sample SAMN08533507, study PRJNA380276) | Marine sediment metagenome, whole genome shotgun sequencing project. | reverse complement strand
AGGGCTAATTCATTTTTTGACGTCCAGCCAATGCGCGTAAAAGAGTGTTTTGATCGGCATATTCAATGTCACCACCCATTGGCAACCCGCGTGCTAAACGAGTTATTTGGAGATCAAAACCATTTAGCTGCTGATCTAAATACATGGCGGTGGCATCACCTTCCAAACTAGGATTAGTAGCTAAAATAATTTCATGTACGTTTTCTTGACGTATACGCGCCACAAGTTCACGTATTTTCAAATCTTCCGGGCCAACGCCTTCAATCGGCGAGATAGCACCATGCAAGACATGATACTTGCCACGATAACCCCCCATTCGCTCGAATGCCAAAACATCCATCGGTTCCTCAACTACACAAAGCAAACCTCCATCACGCTCTTGACTGGCGCAAATTTGACAGTGTTCACGCCCAGCTTCGGTGATATTAAAGCATGTTTTGCAAAAAGCCGTTCCCGATTTTAATACTTTCAGGGCCTGGGCTAGATCTTGGGCCAAATGATCGTTGTTACGCAATAAATAAAAAACTAGTCGAGATGCTGTTTTGGGGCCAATTCCCGGCAAGCGAGAAAATGCATCCATAAGATTTTGGATCGGGGCAGGTAAAAGCATAGGATTCTCGTGATAATTCTAAAAAAAGCAGACCACTCGTTAGCGTGCCAAGCTGATCTGATTCCAAATTACGCGATTGGGCAAGCACGCTGTAGATAACAACCAGCACTATAGATAACGGTATTTCAACTTGTCTAAGTACTATAACCGACGGATCATTCTTGATGAACGTGATTTTTTGATCATATGTAGTTGTGATCTAGGGTTCCGACAGACCATGTTAGACGGTTAAGATAAGTTATAATAACTGTAAAAGTTGCAGCAATAACCCAGCACTTCCACTCCTAGAATTGTTCTGATTCAGGTAACTTTGCCGCCTTACATTCATAACTGCTATTGCACATCAACAATTTCGCCACCCAAGTCACGCAACGCGGTGGCCACCATACCATCTTGACCAACGTTCGTTGGGAGCTCGCCGGCTTGAGAAACATCACAGACCACCGACATTTTCTCGCCTAATACTTTCTCGATTACTTGGTGCAATACAGTCATATGTTCATTTTGTTCCATCTTCGATTTAGCAAATTCACCGCTAAAGCCGAGCACTAAGGCATTGTTCCTGACACCCTGGGGACTACAAGAATTGAGCAGCGCCTGAGTTTGTGGATTTTCTTGGCGAACAAGGGTCAATATTTTGTCCCAATTTTTTGAGATCGATTGAGGCAGCGAATCAATCCCCATTATTTCTGCAGGCTTGGCTTCATCTTGAGGAACTTCAATCTCCTTCTCAGCCTGTTGGTATAAAATTTTTGGTCCGTTAATTTTCTTTACAGGGGAAACCACCATCTGGGCGGGAAAATCTAAAGCATCAACAAAGGCTAATTCCAGAGGCAGGGCCGGCTGCCATGCATGGTAGGCGTCACTGGCGGCATGGTTGAAGGTGCGAATCACACGCAAAAGTTCGGGCGTACTAAAAGCCTGGGCATGCTGCGCCATTTGGGAACTTAAATCTGTAGAGACATTAATTTGGTCAGCATTACCCATGCGCACCAGGAGTAAATTGCGCAAATAATCGACAATCTGGCGAGCAAACTGCCGAGGTGCGCTGCCGGTATCCAAAGTCTTGCAGATTTGATCCAGCCCCATCGCTGAGTCTCTATTAATAATTGCTTCGACAATGTGCAACACTGATTGTCCGGTTGCGGTACCCAATACCATTTCGGCCATCTCTAACGTGACCTGCTGCGAAGTTGATGCCAATTGATCTAATAAAGAAATTGCATCACGCAAACTGCCAGTGGCTTGACGGGCAATTAACTTTAATGCTTCCGGAGCCACATTTAAGCTTTCTTGTTCAACAATCATATTTAGATTACTGATAATATCAACTATTGAAAAGCTACGAAAAGCATGACGCTGACAGCGAGAAAGAACTGTGGCCGGGATTTTGTGAATTTCCGTGGTCGCCAGGATAAAGATGGCATGTCCCGGCGGTTCTTCGAGGGTCTTGAGCAGTGCATTAAAAGCCGGTTTAGAGAGCATATGAACTTCGTCGATAATATAAACCTTAAAGCTGCCCTGGTTTGGTGAGAAATTGATTTTTTCGCGCAAATCACGAACATCATCTACACTATTATTGGAAGCGGCATCTATTTCGATCAAATCTAAAAAGAGACCGTGATTGACAGCCTGACAGTGATCGCAATGGTTACAAGGGCGTTCGGCGAGGTTATCGGCTAAACAGTTTACTGCCTTTGCCAGTAATCGAGCCGAGCTTGTTTTTCCGGTGCCACGGGGACCGGCAAAGAGATATGCGTGTGCGACTCGCCCGGCCATAACAGCATTGCGCAAGGTTGTTATCACATGTTCTTGTCCAACGACCTGATCCCAAGTTTGAGGTCGAAATTTACGGTAATAAGCTTGAGGCATATTTTTGCAACCTGAGGTTTGGATAATTTGTAAAGATAATACGCTTATAAAGTGTAACAGAGGCCCAAAATGCGGTCAAACTTTAAAAGAGCGCAATCAATTTGTCTCGTCATGGGATCTGATACCGATCTACTTCTTTTCCCATGGCATCAAATAATGTAACAACTTCACCAACTTGCCAAGCTGCCTCGGAAAGACCCCAAAATAGCTCCAGCGATGTTTCAACACTTGATCGGGTATTCAGTGAAATAGCGCCTTGACCATACAAAGTAGCTTGCGAGAAAACATATGTATGGCCATTGTTATCTCGCAATTGCCAGCCAGCCATCGATTGTCGGCCATTGGAAATGTTTTTAAGCACAACTCGCTCCGTCCCCAAGTCACCAACGCCAATAACCGAGTCGATTTTTATATCACCGTCGCTGATAATTTCCACGCCTGAAGGCTGCGTAATCTGAGAAACAGAAGTTGCCTCAGGCGGCTCATGCGTGGGAGCCGGTACATAGATGATTTCTCCAGTCCCGAGAGAGTCGGCATCCGTTTTTCCGTTGAGCTGTAATATAGTTTCGACATCAACACCGTATGCCTGGGCGATTTCACTCAGAGTTTCATCTGGCTGCACTTGGTGGGGCTGTAAAGCCATTGATGGCAAGTCTGTTGGAGCAATTGACTGGGAGACCTCCATCTCCACCCCCGGCGAAGGTACGACAATTGGGGGGACTGTTTGCTCAAGTGCCGAGTTATGTGTGCGTTCCCATATAGTAAGGACAATCAACACTGTGCTCGCTGAAACCACTACATTAATAAGGAGATAATATATAACTCTCTTCCACTGCATAATTATTATCCTAACATTAAGTTATTACCTTGCATTGACGTTAATCAACCTAAGCACTACAATTTCAACTCAACCTTTTAGAATTGCTAAAGCCTACTCTACTCCCATTATAAAACAGATTAACCATGCCATATATTATTGACGGGCACAATTTAATTCCAAATATACGCGGCCTCAACCTGTCAAGCATTGACGACGAGAATCTTTTAATCAAACAACTGCAAAAATTTTCTCGGAGAGACCGCAAGCGCATTGAAGTTTATTTTGATAATGCGCCGCCGGGGCAGGCTCGCAAACAAAACCACGGGCATGTGACAGCAATTTTTGTCAGTCAAGGCAGAACCGCTGATGATGCTATCCGCATACGATTGCAACAATTAGGCCGAAGCGCTCAAACATGGACGGTGGTCAGCTCCGACCGTGAAGTATTGGCGGCGGCGCGAGAAGCACGCGCAAGAATCATACGCTCCGAAAATTTTGCTAAACGAGTATTTCAATCTTTATCAAGTGAGCAAACAAACTCTAAAGAAGATAATCCCCCAAGTGCTGATGAAGTTGAGGTATGGCTGCGCCTATTCGAGGAGAGAGATCGTTAAATTCTCATCATATATTAATTCAATTTAGACCAAATTTCGCTTATATTATTATTAAGCACTTACCCCTTTTATTGGTATCCTGTAAGTGCCTCCTCGCTACCAATCTCTCCATTTTTGGTGGCCCTCCTAAGAAGATCGCCAGACGTGGACTCCCTCCATGTCTGGCGATCTCTTTTAAAACGAGATTGTCTGACAATCTCGTTTTTTGTATGCTGCTGATTTCATTTTGAACTTGTACAAAAACCCGTATTGTGAAAATAATCACCTGTTGTTAGGGATGATCGTCCTATAGATGGAGATGATGATCCTATGATATACTTTGGCAGATTTCTGATAACTAATAATTGTTGAGGATTACTATGTTCCTTGAGTACGCACCAATTGCTATTCTCATCATTTTTGCCATTGGGCTTGCAAGCCTGGTTATTATTTTAGGCCATCTTTTCGGCCCAAAACGCGCGATAAAAGCGAAGGCTATGCCCTACGAATCGGGCGTCAATCCTATCGGTCCTGGGACCCGGCGCATGCCGATAAAATTTTATTTAGTTGCAGTCCTTTTTATCCTTTTCGATATTGAAGTCATCTTTTTAATTCCCTGGGCAGTTGTGCTGCGCGATTTCATCGACAACGGCCTGGGGATTTTTGCTTTAGTTGAGATGTTCATCTTTATCACAATCTTATTGGTTGGGTACATCTACGCTTGGAGGAAAGGAGCCCTGGAATGGGAATAGAACAAAAACTCGGTGATATGGGTATTGTCACCACAACCTTAGAAAAATTAGTTAACTGGGGCCGAACGCGAGCTATGTGGCCGCTGCTTTCCGGGTTAGCTTGTTGTGCGATTGAAATGATGGCGGCACAAGCCTCCCATTATGATATGAGCCGCTTCGGCATGGAATTGATGCGCGCCAGCCCTCGTCAATCTGATTTATTAATTGTTGCAGGGCGCGTAACTCGCAAGATGGCCCCCGTCATCCGCCGATTATACGATCAACTGCCTGATCCGAAATGGGTGATCGCGATGGGTGATTGTGCCTCATCTGGAGGAGTTTTCAACAACTACGCCATTGTGCAAGGTGTTGATGAGATCATCCCTGTGGATGTTTACATTGCTGGCTGTCCACCGCGCCCAGAATCGTTGCTAAATGCCGTTCTCGTGCTCTATGAAAAAGTTCAAAACGAGAGCATCACAACCTGGAAATAATCTTATGACCAAAAAACTGCAAAAAGCGATCGAAACGATCGAAAAGCGTTTTGAGATTGAAGCCCAAAACTTCCGCGAGGAGCACACATTGATCATCAGTCCCGAAAATGTGGCTGAGATATGCACAACATTGCGCGATGATTTTGGCTTCAACTTACTCTCCAGCTTAACAGCCGTTGATTATTGGCCAAATGAAAGCCCAAGATTCCATGTGGTATACCAACTTTACGCGACAGAAGAAAATATCACATTGCGATTACGAGCGCCAATTCCAGCGCAAAACCCATCCGTACCTACTATTGAGGGGGTTTATCCCAGTGCTAATTGGCCTGAGAGAGAGATTTGGGATATGTTCGGCATTAAAGTTGAAGGTCATTCTGATCTGCGCCGCATTCTCATGCCCTTCGACTGGGAAGGTCATCCGCTGAGAAAAGACTATCCGCTGGGCTATGAAGAAGTGCAATTCACCTTCAATGCTGAAGAAATTGATGTTCGCAAACTCTATGTAAAGGAGTAAGGTCTAACCGCTTACATCCCCCCTAACGAGGTTCTAATGCCCCAACTGCAAGAAGTAACAATCGATGATCTCAAACACCTAGTATCCGATAGAGCGCTTTCGGGTGAGACCATGCTGCTTAACATGGGACCACAACACCCCAGCACGCACGGCGTACTGCGCTTGCTGCTAGAACTTGATGGCGAAATCGTTGTCAACTGTATCCCCGAAGTCGGCTTCCTGCACACAGGCATAGAGAAAAATATGGAAGCCAAACGATATGAGCTAGCCGAAGTCATGACTGACCGCTTAGATTATCTCAATCCGATCGGCAATAATTTAGCCTATTGTTTGGCGATTGAAAAACTGACCGAACTCGATGTACCGCCCCGAGCACAAGCTATCCGTGTGATTTTGGCTGAGCTACAACGCATATCATCACATTTAGTATGGTTGGCAACGCAATCACTCGATCTGGGAGCTATGTCGATGTTCTTATACTGCTTCCGAGAGCGGGAATACATTCTTGATATTTTTGAACTGGTGTCTGGGCAACGAATGATGACCACCTATATCCGCCCTGGCGGCTTATGGCGAGATTTGCCCGAAGAATTTGATACGGCCGTGCGCAAATTTTTAGCCGATTTCACGGCCCGCATAAAGCAATATGAAGGTCTATTAACCAAAAACCCCATTTACGTTGACCGCACCAAGGGCATCGGCATTATCTCGGCTGAAGATGCTCTTGCCTGGGGTTTAACCGGTCCGACGCTGCGCGGATCTGGCCCAGCCTACGATAATCGCAAAGCCCGTCCGTACTCTGGTTATGAGCAATATGAGTTTGATGTTCCCACCATGACAGCCGGTGATGTATATGCCCGCTATTTGGTTAGGATCGAAGAACTGCGCCAATCGATGCGTATTATCCAGCAAGCTCTCGACACACTGCCCAGCGGCCCTGTGCGCAGCAACAACCGCAAATACGTGCCGCCACCACGCTCTGAATTGGGTACCAGCATGGAGGCTGTGATCCACCACTTCAAGCTGTGGACAGATGGTTTCGATGTTCCCGAGGGATATGTCTATTTGCCGGTGGAATCTCCGCGTGGTGAATTGGGTGTGTACTTGGAAAGCGACGGCAGCAACAAGCCCTATCGGGTGCACTGGCGCACTCCTTCTTTCATCCACTTACAAGCGCTACCCGTTATGACTAAAGGTCTTTTCATTGCCGACCTGGTTGCGGTCATTGGAAGCATCGATATTGTCTTGGGAGATTCAGACCGTTGAACAAAATAGCAGAAAAATACACGGACGAAATACAGAACATATTAGCAAAATACCCGCCTGAGCATAAACGATCGGCCGTTATGGCATTGCTCTACATCGCACAAAGAGAAGACGGCTACGTTAGCAAAGACGATCTCAACGACATCGCCAAAATATTAGAAATGTCATCTACCGAGGTGGTTAGCTTAGTCGGATTTTACACGCTTTACCACGATGAACAGGCCGGTAAATACCGCATACAAGTTTGCACAGACTTGCCTTGTGCGCTGCGCGGCGCAGACCAATTCTTGGCTGACTTGTGCGAAAATATCGGCATCAAGGTGGGCGAGACCACTGCCGATGGTTTGGTGACTATCGAAGAGGTCAAATGCTTGGCGGCCTGCGATAAAGCACCCATGTTCCAAGTGCAGTCGAGTGAGGGTCTGGAATATCACGAACTGCAAAACGTCGAAAGCACAACAGCGCTTATTAAGAGCTGGAAAGAGAAGGAGAATGACAATGAGTAAATATATCCTTCTTCGACATCGCGATATCCCCAATATTAACAAATTGTCTGTGTATCAAGCCCAGGATGGCTTCAAAGCTTTCAAGCAAGTTATCACGTCTATGAAGCCAACTGAGGTTACCGAGATCGTAAAAACTTCAGGATTGAGCGGACGCGGTGGAGCGGGTTTCCCTACCGGCGTGAAGTGGTCCTTTATGGATAACAAAAACTGGCCACATTATTTTGTTGCCAACGCCGATGAATCTGAGCCAGGCACTTTCAAAGACCGCGAAATCATGGAAAGCAACCCATTCCAGTTTCTTGAGGGTTTGGCGATTTCATCTTTCGCGATCGGCGCGAATGCTGCTTATATATATCTGCGAGGCGAGTTCTGGCAAGTGTCCCATTTTCTTGATGAAAAAATCGCTGAGCTAGAAAATGCTAATTTACTGGGTGATAATCTCTTCGGTACAGATTACAGCCTGCACATCTATACGCATTTGGGCGCTGGTGCATATATTTGTGGTGAAGAAACGGCCTTGCTCGAATCGATGGAAGGCAAACGAGGCTGGCCGCGTTTGCGCCCACCATTCCCGCCATCCTACGGTCTTTTTGGCAAGCCTACCATCGTCAATAATGTTGAGACACTCACCAATATCCCTGCGATCATTACCAACGGGGGCGAGTGGTATAAATCCCTGGGGACCGAGGACACCGCCGGCGTAAAGGTATTCAGCCTATCAGGGCGTGTCAAAAAACCCGGAAATTATGAACTGCCATTTGGCACAACATTCCGCGATTTGATCTATAAAAGTGGCGGAGGAATCATCGATGATCGCGCTATCAAAGCCATTATGGCTGCAGGGGCATCGTCCGCAATGATCGTGGCAGATGACAAAGCACTCGATACTCCTATGGATTACGCCTCAGTGCGCACACTAAATGCAGATTTAGGCTCAGCTTCTGTAATCGTTATCGACGATACGATCGATATCGATTGGGTCATTAATAAAACGATCAGTTTCTTCAAGCACGAATCATGCGGAAAATGCACACCTTGCCGCGAAGGCAACTACTGGATGCATAACCTGACCAAGCGTATTCTTGCGGGGGATGCCAGCAGCGATGATGTTGAATTGTTGTACAATGTCGCCGGCAATATACAAGGTAAATGCCTGTGCGCGCTGGGCGAGTTCTCGATCCAAGCCGTATTGACCGGCATCGAACGCTTCCCAATAGATTTTGAAACGAAAGTCCGCTAAGGTCTGGCTTTAGCGTTTGACACATTCTTTGGAGTTTCTATGGCGAAAGAAGTTAACCTTACCATTGATGGCCAACAAGTTACCGTACCAGCTGGCACAGTTGTGGTAGACGCCGCAAAAAAGATTGGTATTGATATCCCTGTTTTCTGCTACCATCCTAAGATGGAACCGGTGGGAATGTGCCGCATGTGTTTGGTGGAAATTGGCCGCCCTGCGCACGACCGTGCAACCGGCGAGCTTATTCTCGAAAAAGACGGGTCTCCTAAACTTCAGTTTTTGGATAATTTAGAAACCGCCTGTACTGTTCCGGTTTCAGAAGGCATGGCAGTGCTCGGTTTGACAGAGAAGGTGCAAAAAGGTCGCAAGGATATTCTCGAATTCCTATTAACCTCCCACCCTCTCGATTGCCCGGTATGCGATAAAGGCGGGGAGTGTCCTTTACAAAACATTACCCTCGAGTATGGCAGTAGTGAAAGCCGCTTTGATTACAATAACAAAATTAATTTTGACAAAAATGTTCCTTTGGGAGATCTGATCTTCCTTGATCGCGAGCGTTGCATCCAGTGCGCACGCTGCATCCGTTTCCAGAGTGATATCGTCGATGATCCCGTGATTGAATTCTTCAATCGAGGCCGCTCGACCGACATTGTAACTGTCTCCGAACCTGGCTTTGATTCTTATTGGTCAGGGAACACAACCGATATATGCCCCGTCGGTGCGCTAACTACTGCTGATTTCCGTTTTGGCGCCCGCACCTGGGAATTAAATCAAAGTGCATCGATCTGTACACACTGCGCGGTCGGCTGTAATTTGACCTATAACACACGCCGTGAAGCCAAAAGCGGCGGCGATTTCGTCATAAAGCGGACTATGCCCCGTCAAAATGAGCAAGTCAACGAGTTGTGGATTTGCGATAAAGGCCGTTTTGCCCATCACTTTACCCACAGCCCTGAACGTTTGACTGAACCTTTAATTCGCAAAGATGGTGAATTGGTACCTGCAAGTTGGGATGAAGCACTCAGTCTGGCGGCAGGTAATTTAAAGAAGGGTGGTGAGAATCTTATCACTCTAGTAAGTGGTCGTCTCCCCAACGAAGATCTATTTAATCTACACAAACTAACCAAAGAATTGGGAGGCACTGCCAGCCTATATACTCACATGTCGGGCGGCGATTTAGTTGCCCAAATGGGCATGACCGAAGAGAATAACTTATCGTTGATCGATGCAGATGACGCGATCTTGGTTATCGCTTCCGACCTTGAAGAAGAAGCCCCAATCTGGTGGCTGCGAGTGAAACAAGCCGCGCAAAAAGGTACGACTTTGATTGTGGCAAATCCGCGCCCCACTAAGATCGAACCCTTTGCAGATTTTGTAATCCGCTATGCCTATGGTGAAGAAGCTGCCACGGTAAACGCACTTGCTGTTGGTACCGATGAAGCTGGCCTGGCCTTCGCAAAAGCGAAAAACACTTTAGTCTTTTTTGGTAGTGAGGGCACTAATCTATCAACATCTTCTGACCTGGCACAAGCTTGCGCAAATCTACTCAAGAAGACAGGTCGCAGCAATGGATTAGTCGGTGTGTGGCCCCGAGCTAACACTCAGGGTGCCTGGGACATGGGTTTACGCCCCGGCGCAGATTTAGACGCGGCCAAGACACTTTATATTGTCGCGGCTGACCCAGTTGGCGATGACTTTGAGTTAGCTCAAGCGATAAAATCGGCTGAATTCATTGTTGTGCAAGAGCTTTTCCTGACTGAAACTGCAAAGTTGGCGGATGTGGTCTTCCCAGCTCAGGCTCAAACTGAGCGCGAGGGCAGCTTCACTTCCGGCGAGCGGCGCGTACAACATTTCTACATGGCGGTCAAACCCCAAGGCCAATCGCGCCCTGATTTTGATATCGCCGCGCAGTTAGGCGCTAAAGCAGGTGTAGATCTTAATGGGCGCTTCCCCTCAACCGTTATGGCAGTCATTAACACGGAAATTGCCGGTTACGCTGAGGCCAGCTATACAAATATGGCCAAGGTCAGCGAGCAGTGGCCAATCGTCAGCCGTGCAGATTTATTCTATGGGGGCACTTCGTATGAAAATAAGCAGGGCTTGGGTGTGCAATTAGGTGCACAAGACGCGCAAGAGTCGTATGTAGTGTCAGAAAACGCCAAAGGTCTGCCCGAAGGTGATTTAATCGCTGTTCCGGTGACTCGATTGTACGATCACGGTACCATGTTAGTAAAATCTGATGTGCTGCAACCCAGGTTACCAGAACCTTTTATCATACTCAACCCGTTTGATGCTCAACATATAAAAGTTTTCGATGGCATGACGATCAGCGTCGCCCTGGGCACAGAATCTAACATTGTTGTAGTGCAAACAGATGAAACTGTGCCCGCAGGTATGGTGCTCGTACCCCGCAGTGTTGGCATGCCCATCAATGGCCCCACGCCAATCGAAATTCATATTGCTGAGACCACATTGGCTTAATTTACGAGGTATCACATGGAACCAGTTTTAATTCTTGAATGGGTCATCAAATCCGTCATCCTGCTTATTTTCGGGCTAACCGGCTTTGCTTATCTTACCCTCTTGGAACGCCGTGCGCTGGCTCGAATTCAAGTACGAATCGGACCCAACCGAGCAGGCCCGTGGGGTCTGCTTCAGCCAGTGGCAGATGGCGTCAAACTGATCTTCAAAGAGGAGTTGATCCCCGCTCTGGCCGATAAATTTCTCTTTATTTTGGCTCCCATCATCACGGTGCTACCCGCCTTTATTATCTGGGCCGTCATCCCTTGGGGGCGCACAGTGGTGATCGCCGGACACGAAATCAGTCTGTACTTAGCTGATGTCAATATCGGGGTACTGTATCTGACGGCGGTTGCATCGGTTTCGGTCTATGGCATTGTCATTGCCGGTTGGGCTTCCAACAACAAATACGCCCTATTGGGCGGTTTGCGTTCTTCAGCTCAAATGATCAGCTATGAAATTGCCCTGGGTCTCTCGATGATTGGCCCAATTATGCTGGCCGGTTCGATGAGCCTTGTTGACATTGTCGAAGCGCAACATAAGACGGGTTGGTTTTTCATCCCTCAAATATTGGGCTTTATCATCTTCCTGATCGCGGGCTTGGCCGAAATCAATCGATCTCCCTTTGATATGCCCGAAGCCGAGCAAGAACTTACCGCAGGTTACCACGCCGAATATTCTGGCATGAAGTTTGCGTTGTTCTTCATGGCCGAATATATCAAAATGATTGCCATTTCAGCCATCGCAGCCACGCTATTTTTGGGTGGTTATCGTTTACCCTTTGTGGATGTTCCCCCAGCCTTTGAACCGTTGGTGCTTTTCTTAAAAATCTTTGTTTTGCTCTTCGGTATGATATGGGTGCGGGCAACTCTGCCCCGCTTCCGTTATGACCGTCTAATGGCTTTCGGTTGGAAAATTCTACTGCCGCTTGGCCTGATCAACATATTCATAACAGCCGTTGTGGTTGTACTAAAAGGTTAGGAGATCAGCATGGCGCGACCAGAATTATTACGTGTTGAAGAAATAGCCCGCGGGATGTGGATCACCTTCAAATCCATGTTTGAGAAACCGGTCACCGTGCAATATCCGGAAACCAAACGTCCCATGACATCACGCTTCCACGGACGCCATGTCCTCAATCGTTATGAGAACGGCATGGAAAAATGTATTGGCTGCTCATTGTGCGCAGCAGCTTGTCCAGCAGATGCTATCTTTGTTGAAGCTTCAGAAAACAGCGATGAAAAACGCTACTCTCCTGGTGAACGCTACGCCAGCACTTATGAGATCAATTTACTGCGTTGTATTTACTGTGGGTATTGTGAAGATGCCTGTCCTACCGAGGCTATCACCTTAGAACACGAATACGAACTCTCTTACTATAGTCGGAGAGATGCCATTTTTACCAAAGATGCGCTCATCGTTCCGGTGCCCGATGGCGGTACAGACACACCGCAAAAAGTAGAACCTGGCACCTTCACCCGGGCAATTCCAGAGATGGAAGATCCAACGGATTAGGATAGGTAGTTGAACTATGACTCCTGATTTAATATTATTCATCATTTTGGCTTTGGTCTCTGTTGCTGCAGCGCTTGGCATGCTTTTTAGTCGCAACGCGGTTTATGCAGCTTTATATCTTATTTTAAACTTCGTATCCGTGGCCATTTTTTACTTGATCTTGGGCGGCGCTTTTATTGCTATTACACAGATAGCCGTTTACGCGGGAGCGATCATGGTTCTGTTCCTCTTCGTGATCATGCTACTCGGTGCAGAACAACTTGATCAACCTCAAACACTGGCCTGGCAACGTCCCCTGGCTATTGGATTGGGCTTTATCTTAGGCATCGAAACCCTTTACGTGCTCTTCACCCAGGCTGCCCCTGGAACAACAAGCGACCTACCCGCTGGTTTCGGCAGCCCGTCTGCAGTTGGTCAGGTATTGTTTAATCAATACTTATTGCCTTTTGAAGTTACCTCTGTCCTACTGCTAGTAGCTATGGTCGGAGCGATTGTGCTATCTAAGCGCGAGAAATAGTTTTTCAAGTCCTAGGAGAGAATTTATGCTCCCAATATCTTATTATATAGGCTTATCGGCAATTTTATTTACCATTGGCGCGGTAGGCGTGCTCATCCGGCGTAATGCCATCATCATCTTTATGTCAATAGAGTTAATGCTTAATGCCGCTAACCTGGCTTTTGTGGCCTTTGCTCGACTGCATGAAACGTTGAGCGGTCAGATTTTCGTTTTCTTTGTGATGACGGTTGCAGCTGCAGAGGTCGCGGTTGGTTTAGCACTAATTGTGGCGATCTTCCGTTCCAAACAAAGCATCGACGTTGATCAACTCAGCAGTCTGAAAGGCTAACGCCGTCTTCATTTATTATTCTGGAGAACCTTATGCTCCTAAGTGAAATCGCAACAACTGGACCCAACTTTTTCCATCATGTGCCCTGGCTGGTCTATTTCCCGGTCATCGGACTGCTGATCAATATCATCTTTGGGAAGCGCATGAGCGAAAAGGCCATTGGCGGGATTGCCAGCCTATTTTCGGGTTTGACATTTGTCGTAGCCGTGTTGTTAGCACTTTCGTTGCGCAGCCACCCTGAAGGAATTAATATGGTGCTGGCCGACTGGATCACGATCGGAGAACTCAACCTGCGTTGGGCTTTCCGCGTTGATACGCTTTCCACCACCATGATGATGGTCGTCGGCGGTGTCGGCACCCTGATCCACATCTACGCTATCGGTTATATGCACGAAGATGTACGCTTTAAGAACGATCCCGGACGCTACCAACGTTTCTTTGTCTTCTTCAACTTGTTCATCGCAGTTATGATGATCTTGGTTAGTGCGGATAACTACCTGATGCTCTTCGTCGGTTGGGAAGGCGTGGGATTATGCTCCTTCCTGCTAATCGGGTTTTGGTACGATAAAGATTTATTGGGACGCGACAGCACTGAAAACGCATGGTCTGGCAAGAAAGCATTTATTGCCAACCGTGTAGGCGATTTTGGTTTCTTGATTGCCGGATTCTTGATGTTCTGGACTTTCAAGTCGGTACAATTCGACGAAGTGTTTGAAATGGCGCACCAAGTTGCCGAAAACCAGCCTGGCATGATCTTAGCGATCACGCTCTTCATGCTCTTGGGAGTTGCGGGTAAATCGGCGCAGATCCCGCTCTTTGTGTGGCTGCCTGACGCTATGGCAGGTCCCACACCCGTCTCGGCATTGATTCATGCCGCCACCATGGTTACGGCTGGTGTGTATTTAGTGGCCCGATCAGCCCCACTCTATATCCTAGAACCAGCAGCCCAAGCCACCGTAGCCCTTATTGGCGCAGCGACAGCACTTTTCGCTGCTACCATTGCTGTTGGCCAGCATGATATCAAAAAGGTGCTGGCATATTCAACAATAAGCCAGTTAGGTTTCATGGTCGCAGCCGTCGGTATGGGCGCTTTTGTGGCCGGCATGTTCCACCTGGTAACACATGCTTTCTTTAAAGCGCTGCTCTTCCTCTCGGCTGGTTCAGTGATTTTAGGCATTGAGCGCGGCCATCACCACGCGGCTCAAGGCCACGATGACGGTCATGACGATCACGGACATGATCATGAAGAAATTTTCGATCCTGCCGATATGCGCAACATGGGCGGCATGCGTAAAACTATGCCAATCACATTCTGGCTTTATATTATTGGCACAGTCGCTCTGGCCGGCTTGCCTCCCTTTGCCGGGTTCTTCTCCAAGGATGAAATCCTGGCAGACGCCTTCAATATAGGTTTCACCGAAGGTCATAGTTATGGCGCGTGGGTCTATATCATGTTGGCGATTGCGGCCTTCTTAACGGCCTTCTATATGGGACGTCAAGTTTGGCTGGTCTTTTTTGGAAAGCCTCGCCACGAAGCTGCCAAGTACGCTGAAGAAAGCCCTCCCGTTATGACTGTACCCTTGATGATCTTAGCCGCACTCTCTATTTTTGGTGGATTGCTCAATTTACCTACGATCGGCACTTTAACGCAATGGCTAGAACATACGTATGAGAGCTTCAATATGCACCTGCATCACGGGGAATTTAACCCCACAGTGGCAATATTATCCACTGTGCTAGCACTAGTCGCCATCGGCACCTCCTGGGTAATCTACGGGCGCAAGCCCCTCGTTGAGGGCCAAGCTGACCCACTTCAACATGCTCTAGGTCCCATTTTCACAGGCATGAACCGAAAATGGTTGGTTGACGAATTATATTGGGCAGTGATCCTCAATCCCTATATCAACCTGTCCCGCTTCTTGGCAGAAACCATCGACTGGAATTTCTGGCACAATTGGATGCACGACAGTGTGCTTGTTCGATCGTTCAAGGGCATCACACACTTTTTTGCCGAATCCTTTGATTTAGGTGTTATTGACGCAATCGCCAACGGACTGGCCGATGGGACAAAGCAAATGGCCAATTCTTTGCGCCGCTTACAAACTGGCTTTGTCCGTAACTACGCCCTTTCGGTGTTTATCGGCGTGGTAGTTATTCTTGGTTATTTGATTTTGCAATAGAACCACGCTTTAATTTGGAAGAGGATAAACTATGAATCTTGTTTCACACTCCCTTACATTGGTCACTTTCTTCCCCCTACTGGGTGTACTTGTACTCTTGTTCCTAAAACCGGAACAGAAAAACGCTCACCGGTGGACGGCATTGATCACTTCGCTGATCACATTCGGGATCTCGCTCTGGGTACTAAATGCATTTGATGCCAACAACCCCGATCTGCAATTGGTTGTCAACCTGCCCTGGATCCAAGTGGCTGGCTGGAATATCAGCTACCACATGGGGCTTGATGGATTAAGCATTTTGCTGGTCTTGTTGACAACATTCATCACGTCCATCTCAATCTTATCCACTTGGAGTGCGGTTGAAGATCGCGTACGCGACTTCATGCTTTTCTTCCTCTTGTTGGAAGTAGGTATGGTTGGAGTTTTCCTGGCACAAGATCTATTCTTGTTCTACGTTTTCTGGGAATTTACTCTGGTGCCGATGTACTTCTTGATCGGTATTTGGGGTGGACCCCAGCGTATGTACGCCGCGGTCAAGTTCTTCCTGTACACGATGGCTGGTTCTCTGCTGATGCTACTAGCTATTCTTTGGCTGGGCATCTACCAGGGCACCTTCTCAGTTCCAGAACTAGCTGCAATGGGCGGCATCCCAGCCGACATTCAAGGTTGGCTTTTCATAGCTTTCGCGGCTGCGTTTGCCATCAAAGTACCGATGTGGCCGTTACACTCCTGGCTGCCAGATGCGCACGTGCAAGCGCCTACGGCTGGTTCCGTGATCCTGGCCGGTGTGCTGCTAAAAATGGGCACTTACGGCTTCGTACGTTTCAACATTCCTCTCTTCCCAGTAGCTGCGGTTAAATATGCGCCTACCATGGCGTTCTTAGCTGTGATTGGCATCATCTATGGCGCCGCGGTTTCTTACGCACAAAAAGATGTCAAAAAATTGGTGGCGTATTCTTCCATCAGTCACTTAGGATTTGTGATCTTGGGTCTGTTTGCGCTAAACTCACAGGGCGTGCAAGGCGGTATCCTACAAATGATCAATCACGGCTTGAGCACTGGGGCTTTGTTTATCATTGTCGGTATGATCTATGAACGCCGCCACACCCGTGAAATGAGTGATTTCGGGGGCTTATGGAAATCCATGCCGATCTATGGCACATTTACCTTGATCGTCACACTATCTTCGATGGGTTTGCCCGGTCTGAACGGCTTTGTTGGTGAGTTCGCTATTTTGCTAGGTGCTTTTGGCTCCGAAGCCATCGGCTCACCTTGGTTTGCCGGCGTAGCCACGATCGGTGTAATCTTGGCTGCGGTATATATGCTGTATATGTTCCAAAATCTTTTCCTTGGTCCGCTCGATAAGGAAGAAAACAAGCAGTTGAAAGATATCAATACCCGTGAAATCATAACCCTGATTCCGCTGCTGGTCTTAATCTTTTGGATTGGCCTCTATCCTAAGCCCTTCTTTGCACTGATCGGCCCCACCGTAGATAACCTAGTAGCCACCGTGCAAGCTGCGGCAATGGCTATCCACTAATCGAGGATTTCTATGAAAGCAACTGATCTGCTCTCAATTCTCCCTATCCTCATTCTGGTCGCCTGGGCCTGCCTACTCTTGCTGATTGACGCCTTCAGCAAGAATAAGATTATCACGCCCGTGCTAGCCGCCCTGGGGTTTATAGTAGCATTTGGTTTTTCCATTAACCCAGGCAACTTAACAGGATTCAATGGCATGGTAATTATGGATGGCTTTGCAGCTTTCCTGAACGTGCTGTTCACTATCAGCGGCTTAGCCGGCATTGCCCTGGCTTATGATTACAACAAACGAATGGGCCTGGAACGCGGTGAGTATTATATTTTACTTATGTTCTCTGTCAGCGGGATGATGCTGATGGCGGTGGCTGCAGACTTGATTGTGATCTTCCTGGCACTTGAGCTGCTCTCGATCCCGCTCTATGTTTTGGCAGGATTCGCCCGGCCCAAACCAGAGTCCGAAGAAGCAGCCCTGAAATACTTTCTACTGGGTGCTTTCGCCGGAGGATTTGTAGTCTACGGCGTGGCATTGGCCTTCGGAGCGACAGGGTCCACAGCGCTAGGTGATATTGTCGCCGCGGTCAACGCCGGTAGTGCAGATATGCCCTTACTGACCATCGGGTCCGCACTGATCTTGGTGGGTTTTGGCTTCAAAGTTGCCATTGTGCCCTTTCAAATGTGGACTCCGGATGTTTATCAAGGCGCACCCACGCCTGTGACCGCTTTTATGGCTGTCGGAGCGAAAGCCGCTGGTTTTGCCGCTTTATTACGCATCCTTGTAACGGCACTGCCATCCTTGGCCGTTGATCTGACCCCGATCCTATGGGGACTGGCCGCGTTGACCATGTTCTTTGGTAATATCGTTGCTATCGCCCAAAGTAATATTAAGCGTATGCTGGCTTATTCCAGCATTGCTCACGCTGGCTATATTACAATGGCGTTGGTCACTTTTGGCCAGGACAAAGCCATCGCGTCCGATTCAGTCTCGGCAGCTCTGTTCTACTTGCTAGCTTATGCCATCACTAACTTTGGCGCGTGGAGTGTGGTCATCGCGCTAGAGAAAAGAGAAGATCAAGGCTTAGATCTGCAAGACTACGCCGGATTAGGACGCAAATATCCTGGCATGGCTGCCGCTATGCTGGTCTTTATGCTCTCCTTTGCCGGTGTCCCTCCCACATTGGGTTTCGCAGCCAAATTTTATCTCTTCCGCACTGTACTGGAAGGCGAATTCATCGGATTGGCAATTATCGGTGTGCTAACATCCTTGATCTCAGCCTATTTCTACCTGCGTGTTGTGGTGATCATGTACATGAAAGATGGTGAGCCGAAAATTGAGCGTAAAGGTCTACTCAATCTAACTATTTACAGCACCGCGATCGCGACTGTGCTGCTGTCCATCTTTGCGACACCGCTCTTCAAATGGGCCAGTCAAGCTGTGCTTAAGTTTTTCTAGACCACCCTTACAAATAGTCAAAGCCCTAATGGATCAGACACCGTTAGGGCTTTTTTTATGAAATTGCCAAAATTCGGTGCTAAGACCGGTTTAACCTGCGGAGTAAATAATGATCCCCTACCCCACGACACTTACAAATGGCATGATTACCTTACGCCCGGTTCAACTTGATGACGCGGCAACCATGACCCAAACCGTTCACGAATCGATCTAAGAAATCATGCCCTGGATGGCATGGTGTCACCCAAATTTTTCAGAAGAAGACGCACGCGTTTGGCTGGAAACAATGCCAACAGCCTGGAAAACTGGCAGACAATATGGTTTTGCGATAACCGACGCAAAAGATGGCACTTTTATAGGTGGGGTCGGCTTAAATCATATCTTCGCTTATTACCGATTGGCTAATCTCGGTTATTGAGTGCGGGCGACAAAGAGGCTAGCATATTTCAGCTAAGAGCTGCCGGTAAAGCTGATAGTGCTCAAAGGGGAGATATTCTCGGACGCGGCCATCCAGGAGCGGCACATAACCCCCTTGAGACAGCAGCGGCGGCACAACACGCTCCAGCTCATCTCGGATAGATTGGTGATCGCTCAACAGGGTGTCCAAATCGATACCGGCGATCAAACGCAAATCCGGCCCAAACTCACGGCGAATATCCAAATAATCCATCGCTTTTGGATTGGTCTCACATGCCCAGAGGCAATTAAAGCCGTAATCGAAAGCTGCAGGCAGCAACACGCGCGCATTAGCATAGGTGCGTAAAATAATCGTTTCGACACCAAGATCCGGCAACTTCGTCAGCAAAGGTTGATAATGCTTGAGCGCAAACTTTTCATACATCTTGGGAGAAATTAAGGGACCATCATTTCCACTGATAGGCTCGCTAAAAATTACAGCATCCACTGATACATCTCTTAAAACTCGAGCTGTCATCTTCGCTGCAAATTCCCCCTGAAAAGCCATAAACGCGCTCACAAATTCGGGGGACTCGACCAGGTCGATCATAACATCTGAAAAACGATCCCATCCTTCAATCCCCAAAGTTGAAAATAACCCCTGATGTACGCGCAACATCAGCACATGATCACGATCACGCCAAGCAGCTACACGAGACAACCAATCTGAGGGCCAACGAGCAGGATCGTCGGGATTAAAGTGATCCTGTATCCGCTCTAATTCTGCCATCGTTGTCGGCCAGCGCTTTAGTTCGGGATGAGGATCCAAGTCGAGATAGATTTCTTCGTACTGATCGAAAGAAAGCGCTGCTCAAGGTCGTGCTTGGCTTTGAGCCCTGGCTGATTCCAAGCTCCAAAAACCTGATCTCGAATACCTTCCATAAACAACGGCACACGGTCAGGCCTTCCATAAGCCATGGTTTCTAAGAATCGTTGACGGCTGTTCATATGATCAACTCCTACCCTACCCTGCCAACATCAAGCGTGAGTTTTTAACACATGTGTATGGCCCTAACAAAGTGAATTGATGGCCTATTTCAAGGCGAGTATCACCATTGGGTACGATCAGCTGCCCACCTATGCGCAACGCCAGCACCATCAGATCTTCGGATAGATCCAGATCACGCAGGGGTTGATCCAAAAATCTGTGATTGCGCACAGCGACTTCGCAAACATGGCATTACCCTGGTCTCAAAACGAAGGATTTCAGCCGGAACTGTCAGCCACGATATAATATGCTCGAGTAAGTAAGGCGAACGTACAATATCGCATACTTGATAGCTATCATCCACGTCGTTGATAATGTAAAACAACCGCTGGGCTTAATCTAGCAAGACTCTACAACCGGATATAAGCGGCCGTAAGCGCCGATACTACTGCAAGACCACGCTGCTTGGTGCGCCTCGATACGATTTTCCTAAATGCCAATACTCTCGGCGTGATCATGGTGACCGTATAGCTGCCCTGCAATTTGGAAACCCTAAACCCTTGTATAATCAGGGACTTGACCTGCTAGCTGAGATGATGGCCATCCAGTTTGCGATGCACGATGCTCAATGCCTGCACCTGATCGACAGCGCGATAAGATGAGCGCACTAACGGACCACTCTCAATCCACTTAAAACCGATTTCTTTACCATAGTCTTTCAGGGCTGCAAATTCTTCAGGTGGGTAATAGCGCACAATGGGCAAATGCTTGCGGCTGGGCTGCAAATACTGTCCGATAGTAAGGATATCCACATCCCAAGTACGTAATGCGCGCATTGTACCCTTTATTTCGTCGATAGATTCACCCAGGCCCACCATAAGGCCCGATTTGGTCAGCACTTCGGGATCGAGCTTTTTGGCGTTGCGCAGGGTGGCTTCGGCCCAGGCATAATGATCCTGCGGCTGCACGATCTTAAATAAGCGCGGGACGGTCTCGACGTTGTGATTAAGGATTTCCGGGCGGGCGGCCATAACAATGCGCAGAGCTTCAACACGGCCCTTAAAATCAGGGATCAGCACTTCAATAGAACAGCTTGGCAGCAGTGCACGTATGCGGCGAATGACCATCGCGAAAATGGGTGCGCCACCATCTACGCGCTCATCGCGATTTACGCTGGTGATGACAGCATGCTTCAGATTCATTTTTTGCACGGCCCGTGCAACACGTTCAGGTTCGGTCCAATCCAGTGCAACCGGTACCCCATGCATCACATCGCAAAATCCACAAGTGCGGGTACAAACATCACCCAACATCAAGAAGGTGGCAGTACCCGCGCCCCAGCACTCGCCTAAATTTGGGCACCTGGCTTGCTCGCAAACGGTGTGCAATTCACTGCTGCGCATCAGATTACGAATTTCTTGCTGCGTTTCGCCTACCGGTGCGCGCACTCGCAGCCAGTGCGGGCGACGCTTTGGCGTGGTATCGATTTTTTCAGGATTAACACGGTCGCGGGTTGGCGTAACAGGCATATCATCTCCTGATAGTTCAGTGTTTACAACGGGGTCAATTGTACCGCTTTTTTGCCAGCTCTTTTCTAAGGAGGAAATGAATGGTTAAGAAACTTCACGCACCTGCAAACGATTTCCTTGAACATCCGTGACCTGTATGCGAGTTCCCAAGTGGATCACAGATCCTTGAGCAGATTGAGCGCGCCAAAGCTCGCCCCCAATGCGCACCATGCCAGAACCAATAGCAGGGATTTCTTCGGTAACCTTACCGACGCGAGCCACCATCGCTTCGCGCCCGGTACGGATGGGCACACGCTGCGATCGGAGGGCAAAAAGCAATGCCGCTGCAAAGATACCCCCCGTGATCAGCGAACTAGTCACGACCAAAGGAACGGAAACTCGCTGGAATTGAGGTGTAGCCGGTGAATTGAAGAGCACCAAAGCCCCAACTATGAGCGAAATAACCCCAGCAGATGTGAGGGCGCCATGGGTAGGCGCTTTGATATCCAATATAAAAAGCACAAATGCCGTTGCCAAAAAGACCAGGCCAAAATAGTTGACCGGCAACACACCCAGACCATAACCTGCCAGAGCGAGACAAACTACACCAACAAATCCAGCCACCCAACCACCAGGGTTTGATAACTCGATGAGAATAGCCTGCACGCCAATCGAGAGCAAAATAAAAACAATATTGGGGTTGGTCAGGATGGTCAGGAGCTGCTCGATAAAGGTCAGGTTTAAGTAGGTGATTTGGGCATTAACCGTGTTGATCGCTCGCTGGCCAGCTGGTAACTGCACCATCATGCCATGCAGTTGATGCAATAAATCATCGATATCGTCGGCAAGTATATCTACCAGACCTGCGTCCAAGGCCTCTTTTGATGTGACGGCTTTGGCTGATTCAATGGTCGCTTCGGCCATAGCTACAGCTTCTTCACCGCGCCTTTCCGCCAGGGTACGCACCTGTGCCCGAAGAATTTCTTTGAGTTTGGCACCCATCGTTTCGCCAATATCTTCCCCTTGAGCGCCTACGGGGCTGGCGGCGCCAATAGCCGTCTCTGAGGCCATGGCAGCGACATGACCAGCCAAGGTGATGATCGTACCAGCGCTGCCAGCTATAGCACCTTGCGGGGCGACATAGACCACGACCGGCACTTTGGAATTGCGGATTAATTCAACCATTTCCTGCATTAAATCAGTGCTGCCGCCAGGGGTATTCAACTGGAGCACAAGGATTTCAGCACCGCGCTGCTCGGCGAGCTCAATGCCACGCGATAAATACTCTGCCATCGCGGGCGTTAGGGGACCATCGGCGGTCAGGACAATAACTTGCGGTGCGCCAGTTTGGGCTTGAATAGTTGGGACAAACACCAAGCCTATGGCAACAGCAAGCAATCCTACCAAGGCCAATAATTGTCGATATTTATTCATAATTCAGACCGCAGCCAGTTGCGCGGCACCCTCAGGCCAAGTTGTAGGATTGGGCACACGCCCGCCAGCAGCTTGGAAAATATTCCTGATATCATCAGGATGCATCCCAGCTAGCGTTTTAAGAGTCAACACGCCAGCAGCCTGGAGCACTTGAGCATATTTAGGACCAATTCCATCAATTTTGGTGAGGTCATCGGGGGTGATGACAGCATGCTCATCACCAGCTGGAGGGGCTGCATCCAAATCATCAGGAGCAAGTTCGATGCGATCATTAGATACGCTTTTTTCATCGAAAAAATCTTCCTGCATCCACCACCAGATTACCAATGCAACCAACACACCCAGCTTCAACCCAACCCACCAATAAGAACACTTCGCCTTCTGAGCCGAGAGGGGATTAAGTTTATTCATCATCTGTATTCTCCTTGGGTGACATAACCCTACTTTACAATAAAGTATCGCTTTGCGCAACTGTATTGGTGGCCGAATGGCCGGACGGCGGGCGAATGGCTGAAAGGACATTCAGCTTGGCATTCGGCTAGGGAATTGCCGTGCGGCTGGCCAAATGAAATTTGGCTTGGATGACGGTGGCCGAAAAATTCATTCGGCTTGGATGAATGGCGGCCGAAAAATTCATTCGGCTAGGGTTGAATGGAAAAGAATCCATTCAACTGTGGTGACGGCGGCGGCTGAAAAAAGCGTTCAGCTTGGTTGAATGGCA
>PVMK01117297.1_pt1 | contig 23743 bp, 27 predicted proteins | sample 1853481 | NCBI WGS metagenome assembly PVMK01 (sample SAMN08533507, study PRJNA380276) | Marine sediment metagenome, whole genome shotgun sequencing project. | reverse complement strand
GGCTCTGCTACGCTCCGCCCTCGGCCCTCAAGCTGAACGTTAGCACCGTTGATATCTGCTATGTATCCAAAATCTTAACAGTGAGTTCAGAACCTGTGATATCGATTTTTTAAGGGCAAATCTTTTTTCGGGGATTTGCCTTTTTTGCAATTTTGTAAGAAATAAGATATATGTACTTGAAATTGAGGTGCTTGAACCTGTGTTTATGGCAAGAAATCACAGGTTCTGACAAGTCCGATTTTCGTGACATACTCTCAATGTATCTGTATTTAAGGAATCGATAATTATGGCATCAAAAGTGTCACTGACGACTGAAATTATATCGCAAGCTGAATCGTATACTGGAGTCCGTGCCGGAGTTGTCCGTTTAAAAGACGTTCTGAAAGGCCCTTCATATCAAGTTGCTCCAGAAGGTTCGAGAAGTACTTCAACCCAGTTGGACGATGCTCCGATTGCTGATTGGCCATCGGAGGCCCAAACAGTGTTGGTATTGGGTTTGAATCATCCAGAAAATGATCTGCGTTTAGACTATTGGGAACGGGGCGATACATGGGGCAATAGGCGTCTTAGGGAATTATCAGAGTTGATGAAACAGTGGCTCCGAGAAAAATACGATCTAGCTGCTTTACCTCTACCATATTATGTGGAAAAGGGTGGACTATTTCTTAAAGACGCTGCTGTTTTATCTGGAATTGGTATCATAGGTCGAAATAATCTGTTATTGCATCCGGAGTGGGGGCCAAGAATCAGGCTTCGTTCTATCCTGCTTGAGGGAGATTTCCAAGCAACAGAAGCACTCGAAGGATTCACGCCATGCGATACCTGTGAGGTATATTGCCAAAAAGCTTGTCCAATGAAAGCTTTTCCTCAAGGAAAATACAGTTGGTCAACCTGCGTTAAACTGATAAATGCTAACGTAAAAAGAAAAGTTCCCGATGGAGAAATCGGAGAAAATGGGAAACCCAATTTAGTGATTAAATATTGCCGTGCTTGTGAATTGTCTTGTCCGGTAGGGGCTTAAAAGTTTAGCTTAAACCACTATTATTGGTATGAGTCGAAATGGGTTAAGATCAAGACAATAACAGAATTTCATGCCTCTAGGTTTCCATAAATCAATCTTTTTGAAGTAGTGATCCCTCCAACATTTTTCTGAATAGAGTTGGAGCAAGATACTCTCAACATATCAGCACTTGGGTGATATTTGGTCATCGGTATCAGTATCGTTACTCCCAAGTTTATAACTATTTATGGTATCAAGGGTAATTCTTCACGGATTCCATCTTTTGCTGAACCCTTTTTCTTAAACTTTAACGCGGATTGTGAGTTCAGGATTGCAATGTCTCCAGAGGATTTAGGGAGCGCAGGTCTTGATGAACTTGGAAAGAAATGGAGCTAATATCCTATTTGCTATCTAAATTGTTTGAAGCCCAAATACCGGTAAGACAACACAAGTTTTGACAAGGCCGTTTTTTCTAAGATAATCTCAATTATACAATAATTTAGCTAATCTTGATATGGAACTAAGATACAAACCTCATACACCTCGACTGAAAATCGTGGACCACTATATAGGGAAGTTATTTAAAGATGAGCTGCCAGCCGGCATAAAATATCATAATGCCGATCATACACTTCATCCTACCAAAGGAGTCGTTGCTGCTGCCAACAGAATTGCAATATCTGAGAATATCTCCGAACATGATAGAGAATTGTTAATTACCGCGGCCTATTTTCATGACACTGGTTACATTAGAGAATATGAAAAAAATGAGCCGATTGCAGCACGAATGGCAGGTAGAATCCTTAAATTGATCGGTTATAAGCCAAACGAAATTGTGAAGGTTCAAAAGATGATACTATCAACTGATCTTGAGCGTAAACCGAAAACCCATGTTGAAAAAATCCTTTGTGATGCCGATCTCGATCACTTAGGCACAGAAGATTTTTTCAAATTGGATGGAAAATTAAGAGAAGGGCGGCGTGGAAGAGGAATAGATGTCAGTGATGAAGCAAAATGGTACAAAGATACCCTCGAATTTATAAGAAAACACCAATATTATACTGAATCTCAGAAAAAATTGAGAGAAAAAGAGAAGCAAAAAAACATCAAAAAGCTCCTAAAAAAATTGGAAAATATTGAAAAAAAGAGACGAGGCTAAATATAATCCTGTATCGTTTTTTAAATAGGGGCAAATCCATTCACAGGGTTTGTCCTTTTTATTTTTATGGTATATGCAACAGTTATGAATTGATTACAGGCTGCACTGGAAGTCAGAGATGGAAAATTTGGTGACCAGTTTTTAGTGTATGTCTTTCAGGCCGGATCATCGGGAGGATATAATGAATCAAGAGATATATGATGTCGTCATTTTAGGCACTGGACCTGCAGGACTACAGGCGGCAATCCATGCTGCCCGAGCTAAGGTATCGGTACTGGTAATGGGTCGGGAGCACAAATCGAGTCTTTATAAAGCCCATGTCGAAAATTATTGCTGTATTACTGGAATCTCTGGTCAGGAGCTACTCCAGCAGGGCGTAAAGCAAGCCTCTGATTCTGGGGCACATTTTCTCCATGAGGATGTCATTAAGACCTTACAGAAAGACGATTTGTTAATCATTTTGACTGAGAGTGATCGGACCATAAAAACTCGAACCCTTATAATGGCTATGGGGATCACTCGCAACCGTTTGGGTGTTCCAGGCGAAAAAGAACTGCTTGGAAAAGGTGTGAGTTATTGTGTCGATTGCGATGCAACCTTTTTCAAAGGTGCCAAAGTGGCCGTGGTCGGTAATGAGTCGGCAGCAGTTGCCGGTGCGTTAACTCTGCTCTTTTACGCTGAAGAAGTCCATCTTATAGCGGATCATTTGCAGGTTTCAGATCGCCTTGACTATCAAATTCGAGAATCTAATGCTAATATACACTTAGGATGCAGGGTCAAAGAAATAGTCGGTCAAGAAAATGTTGAAGGCTTGATAATGGACAACGAACATAGGTTGAATGTGGATGGCGTCTTTATAGAGACAGGGGCAAAAGGAGCAGTCGAACTGGCTGCTACTTTGGGAGTTGCGCTTGACGATGAAAAATTCCGATACATTGTCACAGATAAGCATCAGCAGACAAATGTTACAGGCATCTATGCTGCCGGAGATATTTGCGGCCCACCGTGGCAGATGGCTAAGGCTGTAGGTGAAGGTTGTGTAGCAGGACTTTCTGCAGCTAAGTATTCTAAGAAGCTGCGATAAGCGGCTATAAACGCCAGTTAGTTTCACCGTTTCTTACTCGCAAATGGCCCTGTAGACCCCAAAGCATTCAGATCATCGCACCAATTATTGCGATCCTTGCCTTCGAGGTTGAAAAACTGAGGACATAAAATCTTTAAGATTACGCTTTGAAATCTTCAATCCAAAACCTGTGATTTCTGCTATATATCCGTCATTTTGAAAGTGGATTCAAAAGGTGTGATATCGTTGTTCAATAAGGGCAAACCTATTTCGCTGGGTTTGCCTATTTCATTTTTATGGTATAATGTAATCAGGAAGAATTGGCTCAGTTTTTGCCTTCGATAATGACAAAAAAATTTAACAGGAACTAAACATGGCCAAATTTGACCCTGATTTTGCAATTTTTGGCACTTTTGCCGCTGATATATTAAAAGGTGTCAACATCGGTGATACTGCAATTAACTATGTAAATAAAGCCTGTATCGAACTATATGGCGATTTAAGAGGAAAAACAGTTTTCGAGATAATATCTAAAATTTGCGGTAATATTAAAGAGGGCCAGGATTTGCTAAATAAGTTAAATTCAGAAGGTATGCTTGCATTTGAGGGTAAACTTAATGGAAAATTTGTAAAATTTCATTCCCGGATCATCGATTGTCGTGATGAAGGTTCTTGTGTGGAAAAAAATTTCATTCAGGCTGGTATTACAGATATTACCGAAAGCATCTTATTGAAAAGATTACTGTATGGCACCTCCGAGGCTTTAAAAAGAGCTGCAAAGGCGGCGGATGAAGACACTGGTGAACATGTCGTACGGATTAACCGATATTCCGAATTATTGGCGAGACTGTTTGGGGCTGATAATAAATTTGTAGAAGATATTTCCAAATTTGCGCAACTGCATGATATTGGCAAGATCAAAGTAGCGGAGATAATAAGGCTCCCAAGAAAACTGAAAATTGATGAATTTAACTTTATGAAGAAACATTCAATCTCTGGTGCAGAGATGGTTGCTGGTCTCGACGGCTTAGAAATGGCATATTATATTGCACTTGAGCATCATGAGAAATGGGATGGCAGTGGTTATCCTAAGGGTAAAAAGAAAGATGAAATCTCGTTGGAAGCAAGAATTGTAGCGATAGCAGATGTGTTTGATGCCTTAGTATCAGCAAGACCATATAAAAATGCTTTTGATTATAATAGAACTTTTGATATTTTCGTAAAAGGTGATGGACGGGTGATGCCAAGTCATTTTGATCCTGAACTGCTCCATATATTTCTCGAACATTATGATGCGTTTGTTGAACTTCACAAACAGCTAAAAGATTAAGTGTTGTTAACGTACGATACGGAAACTTGAACGGGCATGGCTGGTGATATCTGCAATAAAATCCAAATATCATCTCATTAAATTTGTGTGATAACCATTCCATACCACAAAATGTGAATTTTCATATTTTATGGCACTTCCAATCTGACAGTTGGATGATCAAAACGTAGTTATATTCGGTTTTTAGTTCATGATAATACAATACCTTTTAAAATTACAGGATTATTAAAAAAACCTGATAAAGGAAATGTTCCTTCATCAGGTTTGTTGCGTTATGGGTAATATGGTTCCGACTATTTTAATCTAATAAATATGCTTTTTAACTCCAATTTGAGCTTACCCAATTAAGCTTTTTTATACGACATCTGTAAAAAGGCCGGATTTTGAATATGGCAAGATATTCCAAGAAAGAAGAAGGGTATAATTTTTGTGATATCATATTGCCGTATCGCAATTTAGAGTGAACTTAGGTGGTTGCAAGATATCACATTCCAAAAGGATAAATTAAATCTTGAATTCATGGCAACTCAAGGCCAATTCTTCAATTATTGTGCACGGCTGAAATCCACCGGCGGATGCCTTACAGTGTCTATTGATATTGTTTAACCGTTATGCACCGCCCTGAGGTGTTACAGAGCCTTGCCTTGCGACAAAGCCCTGGGTCTGCAAACCGGTGGCAGACGAAGTCCCGGCGATTTGGGCAAGATACGTTTCCCCGAATTTCTCAATGTGACTGTTGACATTATCAAAGTAATTGAAATGCACCCGTTCTTCATCGATGATTGCTTCAAAAATGTTCACGCTTGTGCTGTCGCCGTTTTCCCTGCACACCAACAGGAATTGGTTATACGCGTCGATGGTATCGTCCTCGAGTTTTGCGTCAAATGAGAAAATGGTCTGGATTTTCTGGCCTTTTGCCGTCTTGCCGTCAGGCTCTGTGGTGGGTTCTCCGCCCAATTCCTTGATTCGCTCTGCAAATATCTCAGCGTGGCGCATCTCATCGATGGCGATAAGCTTGACTTTCGCGGCCATTTCGCCATAATCCATATCGTCCAAATTGTAATGCTGGTTCATGTACTGGGTAATGGCCTTCAGTTCCATGCTGCGCGCCTTGTTCAAGACTTCCATGACCTTTTTTCTCCTTTGTTCTTTGGTCTTTTGCGCCATGAAACACCTCCCTTTTAGGGTAAAGTTTGCATTTAAAGTTATCTTAAAACTTAAATGGATTAATAGCACATTTCCATTGTAAATCGCAAATATTTTGAGCTTAATTTTTTCAATACTAAAGCTCGGTTGGTGTATTTTTGGTCATGCCCACTCGGCTTTTGTATGTTTTTTTTATTTTTTATTGTTTTCTTGCTATTTTTACCATTATATGTATCTATAAACAACTTTAGCAAAATCTGTAGGAGACATTATTTTATAGTAGATACCCACGGGCTTACGCCCGTGGTCCTCTGCCAATTTTGATAGCTGGCATAGATAAAGGTTATACCGAGAATCCAACGTAATACTATTTCTATCCAACAGGTGTCTTAAAAACAGCGCTATTTATCCAGGTTCCTTTTCTTCCTGATCTCCAACCGCCCTTGCCCATGCATTGAGGGCCGACATGTCCACCCGGGTTTCTTCGGTTATTCCCCCAAAAACCTCATTTCCATGCTGCACCCACGCGTCGTTAACAAGCTCGAACAACCGTTTCAAATTCAACTTTTGATACACCTCTTCACTCCCAGTCCTGGCAGGGCGGAATTTAAACTCCGTCACCTCTGCCGATTCTCGGGCGTAGAGAGTGAACATCGCGATGGGCTGATAGCCTTCCCTTCCCATTGTAGCGGAGCTGTTGACGACCTCTTTTATGTATTGAAACAGGTAGGCGGCCCTGTTTTTGTCTTCATCTAGCATGGCTAAGAATACCCTTACCAGATCTTCATCCGTCATGTTTTTGATTTTCTGATCTAATTCGTTGTCGTTCATGTCAGGCCGTTTTTTCAGGTACGTCCCTACAGAAGAGTTATCATTTTTTTTCTTCATTGTGTCCTCCTATTCTGAAATTTCACAATATGTTTCCATAATTGGTGAAATGTTCGATTAAAGCTCACTTGCGTGAAAAGCGTTTTTATGTTCAAGCTTTATCAGCCGTCTTTCTACGGCCTTTCAAATAGATGCAACTTACACATTCCAGGTGACGGCTTCTTTGGATGATACCGTTGTGACGGCTGCCTTGTTTCGACTCGTCACCTTCCCGCACGCAGTACATGTTGTTGTGGCCAAGTCCCTCGCTAGAAAACTCATATCATTATCACACGCAGAGCAAACCCATTTGAAATCACCCAGCGTTTCCGTAGCAAACCCGATGACTTTTTTCCCTTTAACTTTGACATCAGGTTCGGGGTACACATCAGTTCTCCGAGCAACCACATTTTCGCAGTTTACACAAATTCCGACCGTGTAATTTTCTCCGGGTTCAAAATATGAACTTTGACACACAGTGCACTCAGGAACAAAATCCCCCACATGGTTCCCCTTGTCATCCAGAACCCCGAATTCAATTTGAACGCCTTTTTTAATTTTTGCATTTATTCTTATCGGCATGTTTCAACTTTCCTGACTCGACCCACACATGTAAACGGAAGAAAAGGCAATCCTTGGCGGTGTCCAGGCAAACCTATCTTGACCATCCTGTCAAAGTTTCCCGACAGGATGGAGCATTGATCACTCTAACAGTTTGAGTCCAGAATCTGACTTCTACAACTTCGGTAGGGGGCCTTGAACGTCCATGTGCGGAATGACAGGAAGACGAGGTTTTTGGAAAGTATGTTGGGAAAACATCTTTTCAATTGCCCTCTACCAATGTAGATACAATTTTATTAAAAGAATACAATTCATCTTCAACGCATCGTATCAATTTAGGTTTAACTTTATTTTATAATGAATTCGACATGTTAATTGTTCCACTTGCTTTATTCTTTTTATAGAGACAGCCTCTAATTTATAACTCCAACAAGCATGACAAAATTGCTTTGTATTGTTAATATAATATCTCTTTCAGAATCTTCAATAGAAGGCGGGATAACCCGGCTGACAGGATCTGAACGGCTTTTTTACATGTGGCTTGAAAATATGAAATAGGTGATGCAAATTGATTTGAAACTAATAAAAAAGATCGGTGAATTGTCATGCATATTAACGATTTCGATATAAAGTCATCAAACCCAAACCTTTGATACCTTCAAAAGTTAAGACTATCAACCTTCTGAATTAATGTGATACCCAAAACATATCGTCCAAATATATATCAAATCAGATAGTTGTATTCGGTGCAAATTATCACAGGCTTATATGAATTATATTTCTAATTCATTCCAGGCTTTGATGCCTCCTACGGTAAATTTAACATTGCACTGATTGGAGTGAACCCATCCGATTGCACAAAAAGTAGTTGAGTGTTAAGAGTGGGTCATTGCTGACCCATTTCTTTTGTTCGACCAGTTCATGGTGCATAATCGAGATTTGTCCGGTAGGTCCACCAAAGCTTATGAAACCAAGTTTGAACCAAAATTTGAGCGCCTGCCAGAAAGATAGATGCAGTATGTGAGTTCCCACCACCTGTTCATCCAAAATCTGTGTATTTATTTTATTTCTTTCCGTGATTTCAGCCTCTTCCTATCTTTATCCTGTAACAGTTTCTAATTATAATCATTTGAAGATGTTTTGAAAAGTACCTGCAGACGAAAGAAAATGGTGTTGCATTGATACGAAAGGAATGGCTGGTTGCAGAAAAGGTATCGTCAAAATATTTTCCAAATCAGATGGAGTTGTCTGGAATAAAATCTATAAAAAAGGCGGTCGGAAAAGCTATATTTCAAACCGCCTTAAATGCGCGCTTTATTTATAATTAGGAGATATCCACTGTGTTCATGCTGTTTTGTGAATAAATTGAAAAGTTAACAATTGGTACACATTTTGGGTCCTGCTATTCCAGGCAGATTGCTGGTAGCATTGTGCGAAACTCCGACAGAGAAAGTTGACATAAGCTTCTTAACGTCTCCCTGGCATAGTGGGCATTTCACTTGTGTGTCTCGACTAATCAAAAGTTGGTTAAAATTATATTTACAATCCTCACAATTGTATTCAAATATTGGCATTGTTATCCCTCCTTCTTTATGGGATTTAATTACAAGATAAGATCATCTCGACATATTCGCAAGGCAGTAGCCACAAAATAGTTGAGATCGGTCCGGTTTTCGATGATCCTGCAAGCGAAAAATAAATTTAGATCACCTTTGGGTGATTATGGTAAGCTTTGTGTTTGAACTCGGTCGACCGCTGTTTTCTTGTTTACCTGTTTCCAAATACAAAAACCCCGGTTTTTTACAAGCAATCTTTGAACTTCTTTCGTTGCGATAGTAGAGCACAGCGTATGAAGCCCGGAATTTGGTAAAGACCTGTGCTAGCAGGTTAAATGAAAGGCTCCGGCAACATCTTTTCCTTCAGCATAAAGATGATTGAATGTTTTAACTGCCTTTGATGTTATATCTTCAATTATATTGATATTTTGGTTTTCGATGTCGGATCGAACAACCCTCGGCACACGCATATTACCGGCATATCCGGTGCCGATGACCAAAACTTCCGGTTTGGCGGATAAAATATCATTTATATCGATGGCATTCAAACGGTGCCCTTGATTCCGCCACCAATCCTCTTTTATGTGGCCATCAATGATCTTAAGATCTCGATAATACTTTTTGCCGCCAATTGTCATGTGACGGCCCTCTATGTATTGTTCAATCATTTTTTTACCCCTTCAAGAAAATCCGAAAATGTGGATGTACTGGAACTTTAGTCAAAGCGTTCCGGCGAAAATCGCGCCTTTTTATAAGTATTAAAGTAAAACCGAAATAGGGTCTGTCAAAAAAGTCGGATTGTCAAACGCCATCGAAACCTGTGATTCCATCAATTCAGTTGTCAGGGCTTCGATTCAGGCAGAGTGAACAAATCTAATTTTCTCCATCCTTTTTCTTTCATATCTTTAGAAAAAATAATGTTTATCATTAACATTTACCTTTCAGAGAAAATGTATTATACTACGATGTGGTACTATATGTTTGTGCCAGACCCTGGAGGTTTTTAAAATGTATTCAAAAATAAAGTCGTCAGATCAACAAAAAGTAAAACTGAATGATCAGATACTTAATAATTTACTTAAAAGAGTCTCTATCGGAAGAGTATCCGAATTGTCCAATGATATGGGTCTTCCATATGGTTTGGTATATAATCTAGTGCATGGAAGAATAAAATCTCTTTCAGCGGAGAATTATAAATTAATATTTGGGGAAGAACCACCAGACCAAGCAATTAAACGAGTTGATGGAGAATATTTTAGAGGGATGGTGAGGTTATGGTTATACTTGAATGATAATGTAACAGAAGCAGAACTATACAGAGAGTTCCACCGAGATAAAAAAATAAAAAAAATAGATTATAGAATTTTTGGAGGATTTACAAAGACGGTGGATAAAAAATTAGAAAGGGAGATGGAACAAAAATTTTTCGCGCAGGGATTTAATCGGGCGGAAATAAGGACATCGATAAAAGAGCTTGGTTCAATTGGAGATGAAGACCGAATCTCTTACAAGGAGATAAAGCCGATTTTGGGCTATTTGGAAAAAAACTTGAGAGTAAATCCTACACGGATATTAAATCAGAGCTCTGCTCGGTATGAAGGCGGCGAATTAAAAACTGTTTCAAAGAAGGTTTTTAATTATGCTCTGAAGCTAAAAAAAAGAACAGAGAATGCTTTAAATACCGGCTCAAAATTTGAGGTTGAGAAAATCTGGGAAGAAATCTCTGGAAAAAGAAAAGAGTTTACACTTTATTCGGAAATAGAAGAAGAGTTAGATTTTTTAAAATATTATGGTGGGATAAGTCTCAAAAAATATTTAGGAAGAAGTACAAGTTATTATAAAGAATCAAGACTAAAACGAATAGCTTCCTGGAGAGTTCAAAATATCAAAGATGCTTGTGCCGAACTGATAAATAACAAGCCTGAACTTGCTCTGGCATCTCTTCCGAAATCCTATGCAAGAATGAGGATAACAAAACTTCTATCCGTCCTAAAATCACATCTATTTGCGAGGCTCAAAAGGGATGAAGATGGAATTGAGAGGCTTATATTAACGTCGGCATACTATAGTAAAAAAGAATACAAGAAGGAAAACTGTGGATTCATCAATATAAATAAAACAGCATATTTTTTAGGAATGAACAAAATAGCCTTTGACCTACTGGTTGCAGCAAATAGTGACTTATTCAGAAAAATTATGACTTATGATAAAGAATGGTATTTTTCTTATCAATATTTAAAAAATCTCAAAAAAAAAGAAGGATTTGATTTAATAAAAACAAAATATGAAGTATTGGCCAAAGATTACGAGGAATTGAATCGTCCAGAAGAGAGGAAAAGACAAAGTGTTCACGTCTCAAACGAAAAAACCTTGCGAAATATGGAAAAGGTTAAACAGGAATGTATAGTGGAAAATCTTCATCCTGACCTCTCCTCTGGTTTTTCATTCAATTGAAAGAGAAAAATTTGACATTTTCGGCAATTCAATTGAATAAGCAAAGATACAATTTGCTGAAAATACAGCAGAATCACTTGGATTTAGACAGATGTCATAAAATACAGATTTAAGGAGAAATATGATGTCTGGCATGATAGACCATATCTCAGATGTGAATGCTTTCTTCATAAATCCTATTTTGCAGCAGTAGCATCAACACCTTATTATTGAACATTGGATTATATTAAATAATGGATAAGAACAACTTTAAAGACCATTTTTCCGTTAACTCTGAACAATACAGTAAATATCGTCCCGATTATCCGGCAGTGCTATTTAAATTCTTATCATCAATAACACCGGGGCATGATCTTGCCTGGGACTGTGCCACAGGGTCAGGGCAAGCCGTTCATGGGTTGGTTAAATATTTTCATAAAGTAATTGCTACTGACGCTAGTGAGCAACAGATCAAAAATGCAATCCATCATAAAAAAATTTCATACAAAGTAGCGCCTGCACATAAAACAACTAATCAGGCGGAATCGATTGACCTGATAGTTGTTGCTCAAGCATTACACTGGTTTGAATTTGACCAGTTCTACAAGGAAGCTGAACGGGTTTTGAAGCAAAATGGTATTATTGCGGTTTGGACATATAACCTGCTTACTATTTCTCCAGAAATAGACCTAATTATCAAATATTTTTATCATAATATAGTTGGTGAATTCTGGCCGCCTGAAAGAAAATTCGTCGAAAACTGGATATGAAAAATATACCTTTTCCGTTTTATAAATTGCCGAGTCCATCTTTTCGCATGTCAGCAAAATGGACAATCAAGCAACTTATTGGTTATATTGGTACCTGGTCTGCTGTAAAGCGCTACAGGGATAATAAAGATAGTGATCCGGTTGAATCGATTGAAAAAGAGTTAACCAGGTTATGGGATAACAGTTCTGGTGTTATGGAAGTTTATTGGCCGTTATCTATCGTGATCGGCAAAAAGACAGTCACATAATACCCTGATGCATGTTTATCCTGTTTTATATATTCTGAAATTTGAATTGCAATATCCTTGGAATGATAGGATCTTTGGAGGTTTTCATTCCAGACTGTTCCCTTTAACCAATCGGCAAGGAGAATCATTATGAGTGAAGCCGAAACAACAGCACTTTTAAATTTTTACAACATGTTGCTCGGAGCGGAACGCGCTGGTGTAACGGTTTTGAGTGAGCTGAATATGCAAGCCGAGAATCAACGAATAAAGCCTATTTTGAAAAAATTTTTACGGGATGAGGGCGTCAACTGTCGAATTTTGGCAAGCCTTATTCATGATCTCAATGCCAAGCCCAGCGACAAAACAGGAGCATTCGTGGACAAAATACGTGTACTGGACAATCTGGATGAAAAGATACAGCTTCTGATCCGCGGTCAAGCATGGGTAGCGCGTAAAATCAAGGAATTTCGCTTTAATCTACCAGCCGGATCAGCATATTTGTTTATAGAAGCGATTAAAGTACAGCATGAAGAAAATGTGGCTACACTGAAAAAATATTTTGACAAGTAGAAATTCTCGGCTTTCAATTTCAACCTTGAATTTGAGAGAATCAATGCACCTATCTCTTTGCTGTAACTTATACTTAATTTGCGTTAGAAAAACCTACTAAGTTTATGGGGTAGTACATGGCGCGAGTACTTATTTTGGGAAGCGGATTTGCCGGTCTTAATGCAGCTAAAGTATTTGCCGGAATGAAAGGCGTAGAGGTGATCATCATAGATAAAAAGAATTATCATCTTTTTCAGCCTTTATTATATCAGGTTGCGGCGGCGGCGCTGAGTCCTGCCGAAATTGCAGTCCCTATTCGCAATATTTTTTCAAGGTACAATAATATCAAAGTGTTTCAAGGTGAAAGTCCATAAAATTAAGGCGGAGACTAAATCCGTCTTAACGAATGTGAGAATTCAGGTATGATTACCTAATTATGGCCTGTGGTGCTCGTCATTTCTATTTTGGGAATGAAGTATGGGAGGAAAACGCTCCGGGACTTAAAACCATCGAACAAGCCATCGAAATTAGACGAAGAGTTCTCACCGCATTCGAAAATGCAGAAACAGAAAATGACAGCGATAAAAAAGTTAAGTTGCTAACGTTTGTTATTGTGGGCGGCGGAAGCACAGGTGTTGAATTGGCAGGCGCTCTATCTGAATTAAGCCGCTTTACTTTTGCAAAAGATTTTAGAAATATTGATCCAAAGCGAACCCGTATTATCCTGATCGAAGCTGGTCCTCGAATTTTACCTAACTTTTCAGAGAAGCTTTCTTTGCGCGCAAGTCGTCACTTGGAAAAATTGGGTGTCCAAGTTCGAATCTTTAAAAAAGTGACAAAAATCGATGTGGATGGTGTCAATATGGGGGATGAAAGAATCGAAGCGGCCACAGTTCTTTGGGCAGCAGGTATTCAGGCCTCAAGTCTTAATAGACAGCTTAAAGGTGAATTAGATTCAATGGGTCGAATAGTTGTTGAGCCGGACCTGAGCCTAAAACACTATCCGGAAATTTTTGTTGCAGGCGATCAGGCTCATTTCTCCCATCAAACCGGTAAACCACTCCATGGAATTGCACCTGTTGCACTTCAGCAAGGACACTTTATAGCAAAAAACATTCTTAAAGAGTTAGGAGACAAACCCAGAGAAAAGATTTCATTATATCGATAAAGGACTCCTGGCTACCATAGGCAGGAACAACGCCGTACTTGAAATAGGCAGACTAAAATTAGGTGGTTTTTGGGCGTGGATTATTTGGTTATTTGTTCATATTTATTATCTGATTGGATTTAAAAATAAGTTTGTGGTTCTTTTGCAGTGGGCATCTTCTTACCTAACCTATCAAAAAGGTGCGCGTCTTATCGTAAATCATGATTGGCGTTTTTATAGGAATGATGGATTGTAAAAGAAACAAACACAATGACTAAAGGGGGCGACGGGTAGTTTTATAAATTTGTGTTGCATGAACATAAAAGATGGTTAAATTTAGTGCGGACAATGTTTAAAATGTCTTAATCCTTTCGAAAGGAGGGCTGCACAATGAAAAAAAGAAAATTCTCTATACAAGAAAAACTTTGCATTAGCGAATGTATTCATAAACACTGGAGTCATCCGGATATGAATACAGAAGACGATCGTCGAAATAAAAAATATGAACAATGCCTAACATATTGCAATATTTGTGGATAACGGTTGGAGTTAATCCGAAAATCGTCGAGGAAAAAATAAAAGTAGACTTCAAGAAAAAAATGACTGGTGTCAGCTGGGTTAAGCTTTTCCTTACCTGAGACTACTTAAATTGTAAACTTGATCTTTTTTTGGGGATGCAACGTGGGAAATGTAGTCATTATTGGAAAAGGAGATCGGTACCGTCTTTTTCATCCCTTAGCGGCTGTAGCACTTTCGCTCTACATAAGTGGAGATTCTTTCGTCAAAGACAGCTTCGCTTTCGTGGATTATTTTTCCGCCCTCCCGGGTTCCGCAAGCAACAACAACGGTATCTCCCAGGTTGAACTTCATACCGCATGCCGGACAGCCTTCTGCATTATAGGTGTTGAGTTTTTCCAGATCCATGATGAACTTTCTCTTTCGTGGATTTTCCGATGTCATATGAACCTCCCAGCCGAATGTTTCACTGAATGATTTTGTGTATGTGTTCAATTTAAATAGATTTTTTCGTATCGCATCCCAACAAAAAAATACTGCGAATATTTCATGAAACATGTTGTTCATCAAACATTCGTAAAGTGTCGGGCATAATTTAAAATATTCATTTAAACGCTTTCGTCAACATTGGTATCGGTATAATAATACCTGAAATAAGGGGATTACTTTCCACTTCTTTCAGAAAGACATCTTCTCTATGGGTCGTCGTTCCGGAACATATTCGTGAGGAGTTTTGTCATCATTCCATTTTTTTGAAACATAAAGATTGCAGTAACAACTGCCATATTCTTCAATATCCGGCACGCTGTAAATACATGGACAGATGATATCCCGGTCGGCATTCCTGTCACCTGACAGCAACCGACAGGGACACCCCATGTAACCGTAACGTTCTTTATTCACAATTAGGGCTTCTAAAAGCTCAAAAGTTCTTTCTTTGTTTTTATTAAAATAATATCCTTTGGGTTCCTGAACCTTTTTCATCATTTCATACAGTTTTTGAGCATCCATGGTATATTCCCAGGGCCTCCTTTATTGTTTTTTTCGCACGACGTTGATCAGGCTCCCTTCCAGAACCATTTCAATCTGGCGCTCGCTAAACGTGTGTTCCGTTTCATAAGTTTCATTTTTGGTTTTGTTGGTAATTCGGATGCGCTTAACCTGACGCAAAACCCGACGAATATCGACAGCTTCAAGCTCATCTTCCTGGTCAATTTTATTGTAGTCTGCAGGATCGACGAAGGTAAGCGGTAATATTCCAAAGTTAATTAAATTTTGCCAGTGGATACGCGCAAAACTTTTGACGATGACAATTTTAGACCCAGATAACGGGGGGCCAGTGCAGCGTGTTCACGACTGGACCCTTGTCCGTAATTGTTACCTCCCACCACTACAAAGCCCTTTTGCTGGTGCTTTATGGCCCGATGGTAAAAATTTTCGTCTATCCGGCTAAAGGCATATTTGCTAATTTCCGGAATATTGCTGCGGAAAGGTAGAATTTTAGCGCCTGCAGGCATGATTTCATCAGTGGAAATATTATCTCCTACTTTCAGCAGAACCTTACCGGAAATGATGTTGGGTAACGGATCGAACGGTGGTAGGGGTTTGATGTTTGGACCTTTTTCAAGCTTGACGTCTTTTCCTGAATCCGGAGGAGCGATTAACATCTGGGTATTGATTTGGATCACCTGGGGCTCTTCATAGTGAGGATAAGGTATGTCCAGTGTGCGAGGGTCGGTGATGACACCGGTTAATGCTGAAGCAGTCGCTGTTTCCGGACTGCACAAATAGACTTGATCCTCTTTGGTGCCGGATCGACCGGGGAAATTGCGAGGTACCGTTCGCAGGCTGATTTTTCCGGTAGCCGGTGCTTGTCCCATACCGATGCAGCCATTACATCCGGCCTGATGAATCCTCGCACCAGAACGGATTAGCTTTTCTAAAAACCCTTTCGCCGTCAAATTTTCCAGTATTTGTCGCGATGTGGGATTGATATCAAAAGAAACACGACCATGGACTTGCCTTCCTTCTACCATTAGGGCAGGTATGGCAAAATCTCGAAACCCCGGATTGGCAGATGAACCGATATAAGACTGGTAAATCTCGCGGCCTGCGACCTCTTTTACTGAGACAACATTGCCGGGACTGCTCGGCAGCGCAATCAACGGCTCTAAACCGGACAAATCGATTTCATCGGTTTCGTCATAGGCGGCATCTTCATCGACCAGAATGGGAATCCAAACTTTTTCTCGACCCTGGGTTTGTAAAAATCTTCGCACGGCCCCATCCGATGGAAAAACTGAGGTCGTGGCACCCAGCTCGGTTCCCATATTGGCAATCACATGCCGGTCCATTGCCGACAGACAGTTTAATCCCGGCCCATAGTATTCAATTATTTTGCCGAATCCGCCATTGACGCCATGCCTCCGCAGCATTTCCAATATTACGTCTTTGGCACTGACCCAGTCGGGCAGACTACCGGTCAGCCGAATCCCCATGATTTTGGGCATTTTGATATAGATCGGTTCCCCGGCCATGGCCATGGCAACATCCAGACCACCTGCCCCCATGGCCAGCATGCCCAATGATCCGGCTGCCGTGGTATGGCTGTCCGAACCCAGCAAAGTTTTCCCCGGGATCCCGAATCGTTCCATATGAACCGGATGGCTGACCCCGTTTCCCGGACGACTGTACCAGACACCGAACTTTTGGCAGCAACTCCATAAAAACAAGTGATCGTCGGCATTTTTAAAATCGGTTTGCAGCAGATTGTGATCGACGTATTGAGCCGAAATCTCTGTTTTCATGCGCGGAATCTGCATTGCTTCAAATTCCAGCATGACCATGGTTCCGGTGGCATCTTGGGTTAGGGTCTGATCTATTTTAAGACCGATCTCTTTTCCAGGTTGCATACTCCCATCGACCAAATGGGCTTCTATCAGTTTTTGAGTCACATTTTTTCCCATAGGTATTTCCTCCATAGGTCATATTGTTAGTAGTAGAGGTTAGCTTCTCGAAAATTGATTGCTTCAGAAAGAGTTAAAATTTTCTGATAATTATGAATCTGTTTGGTCAATACCGATTTTACGGCGTACCTTGGTCAGTATCGGTTTAGCAATCGATCGAGCTGTTACTGCACCTTGTTTTAGAATTCGTTGTATTATCGGCTTATCTCGCAGCAAAACTTCATAGGTCCGACGGCCTTCTTTGAATCTTTCAAACAACAGTTCAATAAGTTCTTTTTTGATGTCATTGTATCTCACTCCTCCTTTAAGATAGACCATTCGTGTTTCCTCTACCGCTTCAGGAGGAGCAAAATGCCGGTATAATGAAAAGACATTGCACGCTTCCGGATTCTTAGGGGCTTCAGGTGGTTTCGAGTCGGTGATGATACCCATTACCTGCCTGCGGATAACCTGGTCATCTGCGAATATAGGTATGGTGTTCCGGTAGGTCTTACTCATTTTTCGCCCATCCACGCCGGGTATGCTCATAACATCTTTCCGAATCAAAACTTCCGGTATCGGGAAAACTTTTCCGTACTGAGAGTTGAAGCTGGATGCAACGTCGCGAACGATTTCGACGTGCTGTTTCTGATCCTGACCCACCGGTACCACATGGGTCCCGAAGATCAGGATGTCGGCAGCCATCAATACCGGATAATTATACAGCCCGGCGTTGATATTATCATCCTCACTTCTTCCTTGACGGATATTTTCATCTACGGCAGCTTGTATGCGTGGGCCCGGTTCAGAAGGCCTTTAGAGGTAAGACAAGCCAGAATCCATGTCAATTCGAAAACTTCCGGAACATCCGACTGGCGGAAAAACACGACCTTCTCCGGATCGAGCCCCAAGGCCAACCACGTGGCGGCAACCTCATATACTTGGCGATTCAGTTTTTCCGGATCTCGTTCGGTTGTCATGAGCGTGGTAATCGGCAATAAAATACAGTGCCCCGTAGCTTTGAACCAGTTCGAGGGCCGGTTTAATCATCCCCAGATAGTTACCAATATGGGGGGTGCCGGTCGGTTTGATGCCTGTCAGCGCAATTTGTACCACCTAAACACACCTTTTTGGGACTCTTATAAAAACGTTAACAAATCTGCATATTTACTTTCAATCAAAAAAGTAAATGATAAAAACTTGAGTTGTTCATCCAAAATACATTTCTTGGAAAAACGACCGCTTATCTTTGCGGCAACACGGTAACACAAGTGTTTTTCGGCCGAATTTTTAAGACATTTGTCGCAGATGGAAAGATTTTCCACCAGTCGATCATGCTCACGTGAACAACACTTCTTTGCATGTTTTAAAAATTCACTTTCCATTGTTCTATCTCCTCAATGAATAGTCGGAAATAAGAAATCATCGGTGTAAAAACCTCCGTCTGAGTTCGAATTGCCGATGGACGGCTACCATAGTGACCAGTATAAGCGCCTGTTTTCAACAGCAGTCGGGTGCCGGACGGTAACAGGGATCTACATATCTGCCGTCGGTATCGACGATATAGCAACAACACAGATTGGGGTCTCCATGAGAATCTCTTTCATGCAACATGCATTCATCTCTTTTTTCTTTTTCGTCTTTTTCATCACGCATGATTTCACCTTTCAAAATATAAAATGTTATAGAATCATCATCACCCACATGTTGCGTTAAAATGCAACTATATACTAAATTTGTTAACGATCGCCTTATTTGTCAAGATGTCCGGGTTTAGTTTTCCCCAGCGACTATCAGGGTACTCTTGAATTACCGTTATCAATGTTTAACTTGATATAAAGATTCATCAATCTTTAAAGCGGTATTCGCAAATATGTTTATCCGAATAAAATGTCTCAAAAACATAATAGGAGGTGAGAGACAATGGGAGATAAAGTTAAACTGGTTCCGAACATTTTCAGTTATCCGGACTTCGAGCATTCTGATCTTCATATGGAGATCTCACTGGGCGGTGTAAAAAAAGAAGATATTACTTTGAAGGTGCACGATGAAAGTTTTTACATCCGTGCTCCACAGGATGACTTCGAACATGTAACATCTATGAGGCTTTGTTGCCCGGTGAAGGCTTCAGAGGCCAGGGCAAAGTTCGAAAATGGGATATTAAAAGTTGTCATCCCATTTAAAGACCGGATGGAAGATCCTGTTCAAGTTAAAGTGGCCTGATTTCATCATGATACACCGGAACAGATCAGGGGGAATTTGGAGAAGCTGCGACGACTGTGACCTTATTCATGAGTCTAACATTATATGTAAAATTGAATATCAACAATCGTCTTTCGATCATTGATTTTACACGGAGAATGTTTATATTTCATATTGGCAGCGAGGAAATCTCGCTTTAAAGGAGGTGACTGAAATGATGAGGATGTTAAATATAATACCGAGATATGACGTTGCTTTTAGACCAAAGACTAGGCTGTTGGATTCCTATTTTAATAATTGGGTAATTCCGACCACCAATCTTGAAGAGAATGATTGGACGCCTCCTTCGGATATAGCGGAGACAGACACGGAATATCATGTTACAATGGAAATGCCGGGTATAGATATGAAGGAACTGAATATCTCTTTTTCTGAAGGAGTTCTTACGGTTAACGGTGAAAAAACAGAAGGAATTTCTATAGGTGAATCTTGCTACTGTTCAGAGAGATATTACGGGCCCTTCCAGAGAAGTTTCCGAATCCCTGGAGCTGTGGATAAAAAAAATATTGAAGCGAAGTATAGGGATGGTATCTTGACGGTAAGTCTTACCAAATCTAAAGAGAGCGTCGTTAAAAAAATCGAAATTCATTAAATATACGTCCATTCAGTGGACTTAAAATATGAAGGGGCACTGCAACGAAAAGTGCCCCTTTTTGATTGTTTGTAGTCCAAACCTGTCAAGACCGAAGATTATCTATTAATACAGTACGTCGAAGTTTGTTTGATGGTATTTTAGTGGAAAGTCAACCCAAGCCAAACCCATCGAAGCATATTCACGAATGTTGTTTTTTTGCTTTTTTATGGATTTTTGATATATGTAATCAGTAAGAACTAACTTCTGGTTGTTGTTTTGGTAAGAAATCATAGGTTAGGTTTCGATCTGAAAGGTTCACTTTTCGATAATTTGAGGTGTAGGAACTGAACCGTAAATTATTAGATTACTCAACGACCACAACATATAGAGCATTTTGGGACTAAAAACATTTCTTTTAAAAAGCGCAAGCTGCTTGCTATTCAATTTTATTACTAAGGCCAATGAAAACAAAGTGTTAATGCAGATTGAAGATGAAAGTAAAAAGCATGGATTCTTCAGCGGTTTTCACCTTGAAGACACGTATGATCCTTGGTGGAACATGTATTTTTCTGGCGTTGCTTTTAATCGCCAATGCCTGGACCATTCCGTTTCTTTTTGAATCTCCTTCCATACTTTACAAATTCGGTATTGATAAAATGTTTCTCCGGAGCGGCAAAGTCTTGGGCGTAACCGCCGCGGTACTGGTATTTTTACAAATCCTGCTGGTTTCACGTTTAAAAATCTTAGATCGAATTTTTTCTTTAAACAGAATCTATACCTTTCATCGGATTAACGGCGTTATCATCGCCGCCTTGGCCCTACTGCATCCTATACTGGTGATCGCCGCCGAAAATTTCACGTTCTTTCCATTTGAGAAAAGATATTGGCCTGAATTTTTAGGAGTCGGTGTATTAGTCTTTTTTCTGGTGCTTATGACAACTGCCAACTGGCGTTTGATTTTTGGATTTGCATATGACAAATGGTTGCGTTTCCACCGTTTGGGCACATTACTGACAATAGCGTTAATGATCATCCATATCCTTTTCGTCAGTGAGACATTTAAATCTGGCCTCCCCCGTACACTTGTCTTAATTGCTGCCGGTATTAACCTTCTATTGATATTACGGCTTTGGTACCGCAGATTTTTCCCAAGCAAAATGCAGTTTTTTGTTTCCAATGTCGAACCGGCCGGCAGAGATGCGTATTCTGTGAATGTCAGGCCCTGTGACGGCCAGATTTTTGACTATATGCCAGGCCAATTTGTCTTTATCACCCCAGTTTCTGCGAATGTATCGAAGGAAGAACATCCTTTTACCATATCCTCTACTCCCGTCCCGGCCGGACTCACTACAATTCGTTATTCGGTCGCTGGGTGACTGGACAAGTAAAATTAATCGTCTTAAAGCTGGGGAATCGATTCTTATTGACGGACCATATGGCCTTTTCACTCACATAGTTACCTCAAAAAGGGAACCAATTATCATGGTTGCAGGAGGAATTGGCATCACCCCTATGTTGAGTATGATCAGGTATATGGCGGATGTGGATGATCAGAGACGAATTTTGCTAATCTGGAGCAATAAAACGAAAGGACATATCGTATTCCCCGAAGAGTTTAGGAACCTGAAGCATCGTTTGCAAAATTTTCGAATCAATCATGTCATCACAAGTGGTAGTGGAGATGTTGACGAGAAAGGCAGACTGGATCAGACAAAGCTTGAGAGGTTGCTGAAAGGATACAGCCGAAAATCCAATGTATTTATTTGCTGTCCTTTTGAGATGATGAAAAAAATGAGCCGTGCAATAAAGAAATTAGGTTTTTCATCAAACAGGGTTTACAAAGAAGAATTTAAGCTTTAATTTTCAGAAAGGAATTAATTTCATTTATTTGGGATTAAAACAAACCACAAACACAATCTAAAAAATAGGTGATGCTATGAAAAGAATCATACTTATTGTCCTTTCTCTGATTTTATTAGGACAAGCTCAACTAATGGCACATGAGTGGAAAGTAGATCCAGTTCATACAGGGATTCTATTTGAAATAAAACATGTTTATTCTATCGTCAGAGGCCATTTTTCTAATTTTACCGGGGATGTTTTTTTTGATCCCGACAATCTTGAAAAAAGTAGGTTTGATTTTGTTGTTAAGGTTGGCAGTATCAATACCAATAATGGGAAGAGGGATAATCATCTTCGATCTAATGATTTTTTTGCTGCAAGCAAATATTCTACGATGACGTTTAAGTCCTCCCGGGTCTCTCATGCAAATGGAAATAAATATATTCTCGAGGGTAAAATGACAATAAAAGACGTCACCAAAGACATGGTCCTGGAATTTATCTATTGGGGGCAAAAAGAAAATCCATTTAAAAAGAATCAGATGGTCGCCGGTTTTGACACCCGCTTTAAAATTAACAGGTTGGACTTTCATGTGGGAGATGGAAAATTCTATAAAATGGGAGTGGTCGGAAAAGACGTTGATATTTTGATTACTCTGGAAGTGCTTAGGGATAAGTAACCTTCAAAATATATGGCCGCCCAATGCAAGAGATAGTTTCCTCTTATATGACTTGTGAGGTTAAGACGGAAGTATAAGGGGTGATCAACTGTCAAAAATCAGTGTTAAAGGCAGGGTCAGCAAGGGCCCTGTTTATTTATTATCCGACCTTTGATACCTGCAATAAGATCCAACTATCAATGACCTAATTTTTCTGTGATACCATAATACGATATCACAACCTGAGCCAACCTTGTGATTTCTGCTATGTATCCGCCATTTTGAAGTCGGCTCAGAACTTGTGATATCGATCTATTAGAATTATAATTCAAAAATACATCACCGGAACGTCAAACTGAGACCTTATCTTCCGTGAAATTTCGATACCATCCATCTTTTCATATAGATATAGATCCATCACCACAATATCCGGCATATTCCTCTCTATCTCTGCCAGAAGCCCTTCTTTGCTGGGAACATAAGAATCTACCTTGAACCATTGACTGATAAATCTGCACCTTATTCCCAGGTCAAACCCTTCATCAAACATCATAATACTTTGTGCATCCATGATCATATCCACCTCCCAACTATATTATTATCCAAGATCCATGCCAAAAGGTTATGTGGATGAATGGGGATTGCTTTAAAGTTTTAATATAATTGAATTAGAGGTTGATTCAATGTGTCCAGTGAAAAGTTAGATCAGATCTAAGAGGCATATGATTTGCACATTTTTGATTGCATTAATGCACATTATTCTATGCAACACACTATTAACAGAATCTGCTTTCTCGCTTAGTTTGACCTGGTCGTCACGTTATATTATATTACCAGCAGGATATTACAAACCCTACGAATGAATAGGACAAGCAAATGGCAGAAAAACGTGATTCCAATGAGCTGGTTAGTTTTAAAGAGCTTTTAATGGCAAATTCGATACAGGTTGACGCTCTTGCTCAGTTGCTAATTGAAAAGGGCTTTTTTACAAAGGAAGAGTTCCTTAAAATGCTGAAACAAGTACAGACGGAGTGTCAGAAAAAGGGCGATGATTAAAAAAATCATATCAGGCGGTCAAGTTGGTGCTGATCAAGGTGCACTTGATGCAGCCATAAAATATAACTTCCCACATGGTGGA
>PVMK01123528.1_pt1 | contig 23744 bp, 24 predicted proteins | sample 1853481 | NCBI WGS metagenome assembly PVMK01 (sample SAMN08533507, study PRJNA380276) | Marine sediment metagenome, whole genome shotgun sequencing project. | reverse complement strand
CTCCTCGATCGCCGGCATGTGCATCGCCCCCCACGGGATAATGATGGTGTCGTAACGCTTCAAAGTCAGCAGCATACTGTCGATCACCACCTCGTTGCGTTTGTCGAGAATGTCGAACATAACCCCGGCAATCCGCTCCTGGGTCATATTCTCACTCACCCAGAGATTGTATTCCGCGAACCCATCAGCCAACGGCTTGCCGCTGAACAGGGTGCGGCCGAGAATGTTGAGAAATTCGATCGTCTGCGGATCAAAACTATTAAGGTCGATATCCGCCCTGGCAATATCCGGCTGGTCCTGTTCGCTAGCGTTCGGATTCTTCTCGTCGAGATCATCCAGATTGATGAGGTTGCCGTCAAAGCGCATCTTCTCCTGTGAACTCAGGCCGATGATCCCGGCCAGCTTGCTGTAGTTAAACTGGTGTTCCAGCAGCCGGTCCTCATCGGTCACCCCCTCGGCGAGAATGATCGTCCTCCCGGCCGCCATCGAACTGGCCAGCTCCTCGTAGTAATCCTGCTTGCCGATGTGCATCATCCCCGTCAGACGAATAATCTTTTTGTCGAGATGATAACTGCGGTCTGTCATATAAATGCCGATCGGGCTGAGCCGCATAAAACCGGAGGTCTGCAGATCAAGATAATAGCTGGTCGTTGCCAGACCGGTATAGACCAGGGCGAAGGGAAGCAACAGCAGGTTGATGGCGGTAAAACCCAGAGTGTTGCGTAAGCTGAACATCGGTGTCTGAAAGAGTTCCCTGGTCAGCAGGTTCTGACCACCCAGGCCGCGCAGCAGAACGATAGCGCCTCCGCCGAGCAGAAGTTGACCGACAGCCGACACCAGCCCAAGTGATTCACGCCCGATGATTGACGAAAGCGGCCACATCGCCATGGCACTCCAGGAGATATAGAGGGTCAGCGGCAGGAACACCCGCTTGGGCAGACGCCGGTCGATCCCCAGGCAGGCAAAGAACAGCAGAGAAAGAGTGATCACCACGTAGGCGACCAAATAGCGCACTGACGAAAAGAGCGGCAGGGGCGAGGAGGAGGCTACGAACAGTTCATCGATCAGGGAGAGACCGGCGTCGATCAGGAACAGAATAATATAGAAATTGGCGAAACGGCGCATTGAAAATCCTTACTGAATTAAACTTCGCCCTCAGTCTAGCTTCTTTGAGGAATCGGGAACAGTGTATTTGTAAATGAGGATTGTTCAATTTAGAGTATACTGAGATCAACTTTGGTATTCTAATGATTAACAGGCTGCTAATTGTATTCATCTGGCAAATGATCATACGGAGAATTGCACCTTGAAATCACTTAAAGAGCTTTTCCGCATCGGCACCGGCCCTTCCAGCAGCCACACCATGGCGCCACGCAAGGCCGCCGAGCAGTTTCTGCAGCGCCACCCCGAGGCAGCAAAATATCGGGTCACCCTGTTTGGCAGTCTTGCTGCGACCGGACGTGGACATCTAACCGACCAGGTCTTGATTGACGCTTTTCAGCCGCGCTCCTGTGAAATTCGCTGGGTTCCAGAAACAGAGTTGCCTCTGCACCCCAACGGCATGCATTTTGAGGCTTTAACTGCCGATGGTGAGCTGATCGAAAAGTGGGAAGTTTATAGTATCGGCGGCGGTGCTTTGCTGGAACCTGGCGAGACGATTGCAACTGCTGATACCTACAAATTAAACAGCATGGATGCCATCCTGCAGCGTTCCAGCGAAACGGGAGAAACCTGCTGGGAGTATGTTATCGATTGCGAGGGAGAAGAACTTTACCCGTTTTTGCAAGAGGTCTGGGAGATGATGTCAGACTCTATTGTACGAGGGCTGAAACATGTCGGCGTATTGCCTGGTGGCTTGGGATTGGGACGTAAGGCCCAGGCTTTTTATCGCAAAGCCTCTCTCTACGGTCCAGACTTCAAACGCAACGGCCTGCTCTGGGCCTATGCCCTCGCCGTATCCGAAGAAAATGCCGCAGGCGGCGTGATTGTCACGGCACCGACCTGCGGAGCCAGTGGGGTACTGCCGGCAGTGCTGCGCTACCTGCATGAGAGTCTCGATTGCAGCACGGAGGATATTCTGCGCGCCTTGGCAACCGCCGGTCTTATCGGCAACCTGGTCAAGCACAATGCCTCGATCTCCGGTGCCGAAGTGGGCTGCCAGGGCGAAATCGGCACAGCATGCGCCATGGCCGCAGCAGCGGCAACCCAACTGCACGGTGGGACGGTGCGACAGATCGAATATGCTGCAGAGATGGGTCTTGAGCACCATCTCGGGCTGACCTGCGACCCGGTGCAAGGCCTGGTGCAGATCCCCTGCATCGAGCGCAATGCTCATGCCGCCAGTAGAGCTTTGAGCTGTTGTCATTTCGCCCTGCTTTCCGGCGGCGATCACAAAATCAGCTTTGACGAGATTACTGTCGTAATGAAAGAAACCGGCCAGGCACTGCCGTCACTCTACCGGGAAACCGCCGGTGGTGGTATTGCCCAGGCCTACCGCCAGCGCCAGCAGAACTGATACCAGGCGCCAACCAGACAAAGACTAAGCTACAGCAGGACTGATCCTGCAAGGAGACACAATCATGCGCAATCTAAAACCCCTGATAACCTTGATGTTACTCGCCATCCTGAGTCTGCCGATCACCGGCTGTATGCCCTCTGTGGGACAGCCGTTCCCGGTGAAACAGGTCCGTCAGATTGAAATAGGCACAACCAGCAAGACCGAAATCCGGCAGATGTTCGGTGATCCCTGGCGTACCGGAATCGACGACGGTTTTCGGACCTGGACGTACGGCGAGTACAGTGTAAAGATGTCACGCGATCTGGTCATCCGCTTCGACAACCAGAATGTAGTCAAATCGTACAGCTTCAGCTCCTCTTATCCCCAGGATGAAAATCTCTAACCCTTTATGACTTTTACGACAGTTGAAATGACAGCCCTTACCACCTACCTGGTTGCTATCACCCTGCTGACCATCACACCAGGGGTCGATACCATGCTGGTGATCCGTAATACTGCTCGCGGCGGTTGGCGCGATGGTGCGGTGAGCAGTCTCGGCATCTGCTCCGGTCTCTTTCTGCATGCGACTATTTCAGCTGTGGGAATTTCCATGATCCTGCTGCAGGCCACATGGGCTTTCAGTGCCCTGAAACTGGCCGGAGCCGGCTATCTGGTCTGGCTGGGCGTCTGCAGCTGGCGCAAGGTTCTCAGGCGGGAGACCTTTGAGATCGCAAACGGGGAGAGCAGGACGGCAGATAACTTTCTCATCAGGCGGTCTTTGCGGGAAGGCTTCCTGTCCAACGTACTCAATCCCAAGACAGCGATCTTCTACATGGCGTTTTTGCCGCAGTTCATCAACCCGGCGCAATCGGCGCTCTTGCAATCACTCTTTCTGGCCGGGCTGCACTTCATTATCGCTATGATCTGGCAATGCCTGCTCGCCTTAATGGCCAAACAGTTCAAAAGCTGGCTGCAACGGCCGCGGGTCAGTCAGGTATTCGATGGGGCCACCGGTACGGTTATGATTGCGTTGGGGTTGCGCGTTGCTGTAGAGAGTTGATTGTTTTTGACATCATTATGTCAAAAACACCCCCCGATCCCTTCGGCATAACTCGTCGGCTTCAAGTCAAACACCTCCGCCCATTCCCCCGGATCACAGACATTCCCCTCGATCAGCATCTTCAACTGGTCGCTGGAGATCGGGAAGTGCTCGCAACCCTGCATCATCCTGATCATCGGCTTGATCACAAAAAGTGGCTGGTGAAGTTTGACCACCTTTTCCTTGCCCATGGCCTGCGCGGTGAGATCAAGGATTTCATCGTAACTGTAATTCTCGCCGCCGCCGAGATGGTAGGCTGTGCTAATCGTTTCCGACATCTCCAGGGCTTTGACGAAACTGGCAGCGACCTGTTCCAGGGCCACCGGCTGCATACGATACCGGCCGTCGCCGATCACCGGAACCACCGGTATCCTGCGAATCAGTTCGGCAAGCATACCGACGAATTCGCTGCCCGGACCGAAGATTATTGAAGGCCGAAAGAGCGTCCAGTCCAAAGCGCTGTCACGTACCAGCTCTTCAGCCTGCCACTTGGTGCGATGATATACTGTATTGCTTCGCTCACGCGTACCATTGGAACTCATGTGCAGGTAGCGATAAACACCCTGTTCTTTACAAGCTTCCAGTACGTTCGCAGTACCCTCGATGTGTATCTTCTTGAAAGTCACGCCTCGACCGGGAAACTCACGGATGATGCCGACCAGATGAATCACTGCATCGCAACCCTCCAGAGCACCAACAAGACTGGCGGCATCAGTGACATCACCAAGGTGAACCTCGACATTCTCCGCTGCTGTCAACTTGGCTTCCGAGCCCGCACGGACCAAAGCCCGCACAACATGCCCGGTCGCCACCAACTGCCGCAACACCTCGCTGCCCACAAAGCCTGTTCCACCGGTTAAAAAAACTTTCATCAGCTTAAACCCTTTCTCTCGCCAACAAACAATGGCCCACATCCCAATTCAACTATACCAGCATTAAGCTGATGTGAAAATCAGGGACGGCTCGTAAATCTAAAACAATGAGACATACTTCATAAAGTCACACTAATTGTGTGGGTTTGCGGCCGAACATAACTCCGCAACGGTTGAGTCCAATCAAAATAAATAAATTCCATCCGTTTTCACTTGACAAAACAGCGTTCTAAGCCTTATCAAGGGTGTCATGAAAATTCTCAAACAAAACTTACCGAACAATTCTAATATGCTGAATTTACTATGTTTGCGCGTTTGATAAAAATTAACACCGAAGGGAGGTCGCTCAATGAAAACTGATCTGGATGTCGTTGCCCCTCCGATTCCCGAGGAAATTCTCCAGCGTGTGGAGGCCAAAGGGATCAACCGTCGCGACTTTATCAAGTTCTGTACAGCTACGACGGCCGCCCTGGCGTTGCCGGTGAGTTTCATTCCTACCATAGCCCAGGCCGTCGAAGATAAACGCCCACCGGTAATTTGGGCGGAATATCAGAGCTGCTCCGGTGATTCGGAGGCTTTCCTGCGAGCTAATCAACCGACCGCTGGTGAGATCATTCTCGATCTGCTGTCGATCGAATACGCCGAGGTGCTCATGGCGGCCGCCGGCCATCAGGCCGAAGAAGCCAAACATCAGGCGATGGAAAAATACAAAGGTCAGTACATCCTGATTGTTGAGGGTTCGATACCGACCGGTGCCAATGGTGGTTATTGCACGATCGGCGGGCAGAGTGCTGTGGATGATTGCAAGAAACTGGTGCAAAATGCTGCCGCCACCATCTGCGTTGGCTCCTGTTCCTCTTTTGGCGGCATCCCGGCAGCGGCACCGAATCCGACCAGTGCAGTTTCAGTAAGCAGCCTGGTGCCAGGTGCCGCAATCGTCAACCTGCCTGGTTGTCCGGTCAACGCCGACAACCTGACCGCAACCATCGTCCACTTTTTAACTTTTGGCAAACTGCCAGCGGTTGATCGTCTCGGTCGACCAAAGTTCGCCTACGGCAAGCGCATTCATGACAACTGTGAGCGGCGCGGCCACTTCGATGCCGGCCAGTATGCCGAAGCCTTCGGTGATGATGCCCATCGCCAGGGGCACTGTCTCTATAAGCTCGGCTGTAAAGGCCCGGAAACTTTCCATAACTGCCCCACCATCCGTTACAACGAAGGTCTCTCCTGGCCGGTCATGGCCGGACACGGCTGCATCGGTTGTGCGGAGCCGGGTTTCTGGGACACCATGAGTCCTTTCTACCGGCGCCTGCCCAAGGTGCCCGGTTTTGGTATCGAAGATACGGCCGACAAGATTGGTATCGGTCTGGCGGCAGCCACCGCAGTGGCTTTCGGCATCCATGGGGTAGCAAGCTGCTTCCGCAAGGGTGATTCCATGGAAGAAGACAAGACCGTTAAGGAGGACTAACCGATGGCCAAAAGAATTGTCGTTGATCCCATTACCCGCATTGAAGGCCACCTGCGCATCGAAGCAGTAATCGATGGTGGCAAGATCGTTGACGCCTGGAGCTCTTCCACGGCTTTCCGTGGCATCGAGACGATTCTCAAGGGGCGCGATCCCCGTGATGCCCATCATTTCACCCAGCGCTTCTGCGGCGTCTGCACCACGGTGCACTCTATGGCCAGCATCCGTGCTGTGGAAGATGCTCGAACATCCAGATCCCTGACAATGCTCGTCTGATCCGCAACATAATCATGGGTATGCAGAACGTGCAGGACCACGTGATTCACTTCTATCATCTGCATGCTCTTGATTGGGTTGATATCGTCAGTGCTCTTTCTGCCGATCCCGCAGCAACCGCCAAGTTGGCTCAGTCAATCTCCAACTGGCCCAAGTCGAGTGTCACCTACTTTAAGGGTATTCAAGATAAAGTAGCTGCTTTTGCCGGCACCGGTCGACTCGGCCCCTTCCAGAACGCTTATTGGGGACACAGCGCCTACAAGCTTCCGCCGGAAGCTAACCTGATGGCATTGGCCCATTATCTGGAAGCCCTGGAGGTACAGAAGGACATCATCAAGGTCCACGCCATCCTCGGCTCCAAGAACCCGCATCCGCAAACCTTTCTGGTTGGCGGCATGTCAATTCCGGTCGATCCGGATAGCCAGAACGCAATCAATGCTGACAAGATTGCTCACATCCGCAAACTGCTGCGTAAAGCACAAACTTTTGTCGAGCAGGTCTACATTCCCGATCTGCTGGCCGTGGCTGCATCGTATCTCGACTGGGCCAGTATCGGCGGTGGTGTCGGCAACTACCTCTCCTACGGTGACTTCCCGATGGACAACAGTCCCGGCACCGGCAGCTTGTTCATGCCGCGCGGTATCATCATGGGCAAGGATCTGGCCAACGTCATGGAGATGGATGAGAAGAAGATCACCGAATACGTCACTCACTCCTGGTACGACTACTCGAAGGGCAATGACAAGGGTCTGCATCCCTATGATGGCGAGACCAACGACAACTACACCGGGCCGAAGCCTCCCTATGAGTTCCTCGATACCGATGGCAAGTACTCTTGGGTCAAGTCGCCGCGTTACCTGGATCAGCCGATGGAAGTCGGCCCACTGGCACGCATCCTGGTCGCTTATGCTTCCGGCGTTAAGGAAGTCGTGGACACTGTCAATTTTGTCCTCAAGACACTCGGTGCTCCGGCCACAGCACTCTTCTCAACTCTTGGCCGTACAGCCGCTCGCGGCGTAGACGCTTTGCTGCTGGCGCAGAAGAATGAACTCTGGCTCGACCAGTTGGCCGACAATATGGGCCGTGGCATCTATGACACCTTCAACAAGGAAAAGTGGGATCCGGCGACCTGGCCGAAAGAGGCCCAGGGCTTCGGCTATCATGAGGCCCCGCGCGGTGCACTCGGTCACTTTATCCGTATCGAAAACCAGAAGATCGCCAATTTCCAGGCGGTGGTTCCCTCGACCTGGAACGCCGGCCCACGCGATCCAGCCGGACAACTGGGGCCCTATGAGTCGAGCCTGATCGGTACCCCGATCGCCGACCCAGAGAAGCCACTGGAAATTCTGCGGACCATCCACTCCTTCGATCCCTGCCTGGCCTGTGCTGTGCATGTTATGGACGGCAAAGGCACGGAGATCGTTAAGGTTCGGGTCCTCTAAAAGGAAGGAGGCGCACACAATGTACAAAATTCATTACGTGTGGCAATGGCCGGTTCGCATCAGCCACTGGATAAACGTGATCTCCATAATCATGCTGTCGATCACCGGCTTTTTCATCGGCAGACCGTTCATGACGGCACCGGACAGCTCGATGTACATCATGGGCTGGATGCGTATGCTGCACTTCTCCTTCGCCTACCTGTTCACGGTGTCGGTCGCAGCACGCATCGTCTGGATGTCCGCCGGCAATGATCACGCATCCTGGAGGGCGTTCTTTCCCTGGTTGACCAAGGAGGGACGTGCGGAGTTCATCCAGATGCTCCGCTACTATACCTTCACCGGCAAGAAAACAGCTCGCGGGATCGGCCACAATCCGGTAGCGGCAACCGCCTATTTCGGTATCTTCGTCCTCTTTATCTTTCAGATTGTCTCCGGGTTCGCCATCTACGGACAGTACGCCCCGGGCGGCTTCTGGGATGGACTCCTCGGCGGATTTAATGTTCTGGTAGGCAACCAGTGGTTGCGCCTGCTGCATCACGGCGTCATGTGGCTGCTGATAGGTTTCACCATTAACCATATTTACAGTGGCTGGCTGATGGACGTGAAAGAGCGCACTGGAACCATGTCCGGAATCTTCAGCGGCTATCGCTTCTCTGAACCTAAGGATCATTGATGTCGATTCTGGTTCTTGGCCTGGGCAATACAATCATGACAGATGACGGTTTCGGGGTGGAAGTGGTCACAACACTTTCATCCCGTTACCATTTTCGAGGTCCGGTAAAACTGCTTGACGGTGGTACTCTCGGCCTGGATCTGCTGCCCCATCTTGAAGAAATCGAATCGTTGTTGATCATCGACGCCCTCGATATGCGGGCTGAGCCTGGCAAGATCTTCCGTTTGCAAGGTGATGAGGTGCCGCGGGCATTTGCCAGCAAGCTCTCGGTCCACCAGATGGGACTGCAGGATCTACTCGCCGTAGCTGAACTACAGGGGCATGTGCCGCGTAACCTGGTTGTCTGGGGTGTGCAGCCTGAATGCATCGAGATGGGTACGGAGATGACTGCGACGGTGGCTGCGGCTGTCGAGCCGATAGTGACCAGCGTTCTGGAAGAGTTGCAGGGTTGGGGGATAAAGTACGAGGCGAGTGGTGAGAAGTGAGTGGCGCGAAAGGAACTAAGAACCTTTGGCCCCTGATTTCTGCTCTACTGCTGGTGTTCTTCGGTTGCGGAGAGGACCACATTGATTACCCTTCGCGACAGATGCCAGATCTCCTGATGAATAATGCTGTGCAACTGAAAGCCGGACATGACCTGTTCATGAACAAGTGTACGTCCTGCCACGGCAAGGCGAGCGAAGGCCGCTCCGAGCGTGCAGCTTTTTTTAACCCACCAGCGCCTGATTTCACCAACCCACACTATCTCACAGTCGACCCGGCTTACCTCTACTGGCGAATTGAGGTCGGGAAAACGGTCGAACCCTACCATTCGCAGGGCTCTGTCATGCCCGCTTGGGGTGTACATTTCAGCGAAGATCAGATCTGGCAGATCGTCGCTTACCTGCAGTCCAGAGCGCATTGACCTGGAAGCCGCAGTTGAATAAAACCTAAGTAGATACAGCACCCTATGTTTTTAGCGAAAATTTCCTTTTTTATTCTGGCTAAATTTGGTAAAGTGCCGCGTCCGTATCTCCTTAACTGAACCCGTAACAATGTCTCTACATCGGTATTTCGTTTTTATGAGCCCGTTGATTTTTAGACAAAAACGTCTTATAGCTAACTGCTACGGTCACAAATGAAAATTTTGAGAGGGTTAATGTCTGGCTTGTTATTGAAATATTTTCAGTAACAGGCCGCTTCATTTTTTACGTAACTATAGCCAGCACGCACGTGGCGGGGGAACCCTGCCGCAAACCCAGGGGAGTCACACCATGCAAAACCTTACCGCCCAGGAACTCGGTCTGAAAAGTGTCGGGGCCATCTATCGTAACCTCGGCTATGCAGAACTGTTTGAGCATGAGACTAAAAAGGCCGAAGGCAAGATCGCCGACAACGGCACCATGATGGTGGATACAGGCAAATTCACCGGCCGTTCGCCCAAGGACAAGTATTTTGTTCACCAGGAACCCTCCTTTGAGAACCTCGCCTGGGGCAAAATCAACCAGGCAATGGCTCCCGAAATCTTTGATGAACTATACACCGAGGTCATTGATCACCTGTCCGGCAAGGATCTCTATATAACGGATGGTTTCTGCGGGGCCAACGAGAAGACCTGTAAATCGACCAGGTTCATAACCGAACTCGCCTGGCAGTCGCATTTCGTCAAGAACATGTTTATCCGTCCTTCCGAAGGCGAACTTGCCGACTTTGCCCCCCAGTTCACCGTCTACAACGCCTGCAATCTGACCAACAAGAAATGGGAGCAGCACGGTCTCAACTCTGAAGTCTTTGTGGTCTTCAACATTGAGAAGAACGTGGCGATCATCGGCGGCACCTGGTATGGCGGCGAGATGAAAAAGGGCATTTTCACCATGATGAACTACTGGTTGCCGTTGCAGGGAATTCTTTCCATGCACTGCTCAGCCAACGTCGGGAATAAGGGCGATGTAGCTCTCTTCTTCGGTCTTTCCGGTACCGGAAAAACCACTCTTTCCACGGACCCCAGACGCAAACTGATCGGTGATGACGAGCACGGCTGGGATGATGACGGCATCTTCAACTTCGAGGGCGGTTGCTACGCCAAGTGCATCAACTTAAGTGCCGAAAACGAGCCGGAGATCTACAAGGCGATCCAACGCAATGCGCTGCTGGAGAACGTCGTAGCCGACGATAAAGGCGTGATCGACTACGACAGCGACGCCAAGACTGAAAACACCCGGGTTTCTTATCCGATTGATCATATCGATAACCATGATGCCAGCCTCAAAGGTGGTCACCCGGAGAACATCATCTTCCTCACCTGTGACGCATTTGGTGTTTTGCCTCCAGTCTCCAAACTGACCAAGGAGCAGGCAATGTACTACTTCCTCTCCGGCTACACTGCCAAGGTTGCCGGGACTGAGCGCGGTGTCACTGAACCGCAGGCAACCTTCTCCGCCTGCTTCGGCGAAGCCTTCTTACCACTGCACCCCACGGTTTACGCCAAACTGCTCGGCGAGAAGATGGAGAAGCATAATGTTAATGCCTATCTGGTCAACACTGGCTGGGTTGGCGGCGGTTACGGCGTCGGCAGCCGCATGAGCATCAAGGCGACCCGTGCCTGCATCAACGCCATCCTTGACGGCAGCATCAACGATGTTGAATTCGACCAGACCCGCTGGTTCCGTCTCAACATTCCCAAGAATCTGCCCGGTGTTGATGCACAACTGCTCAACCCCCGTAACGCTTGGGCCGACAAGGAAGACTTCGACAACACTGCTAACAAACTGGCCGGCATGTTCATCGAGAATTTCAAGAAATATATCACCGACAGTGCCGATTTTGATTATACTCAAGCGGGTCCAATGGTCTGATTGCAGAAAATTATTTCAGCAGAAAGGGCGCCATTTTGGCGCCCTTTCTGTTTGTACCGTATTGACAAGCCAACACGCATGTATAGATTTATAAAAACGACAGAACTTCAGACGAAGAGAGGCTTGAATGCAACTTGAAATATTCACCACCGGCGGCACCATCGACAAAGTCTATTTCGATGCCAAAAGCACCTTCGAGGTGGGCGAACCACAAATTCTCGGGGTTCTGCGTGAGGCAAATCTGAGCATTGATTACCAGGTCACCTCACTGCTGCGCAAAGACAGTCTTGAACTGACTGATGAGGATCGGAAAACCGTGCGACAGGCCGTACAGGATTCCACGGCCCCGCAGATCGTCATCACCCACGGCACTGACACCATGATTAACACGGCCAAGGCGCTGGCCGACATCCCCGGCAAAACCATTGTCCTGACCGGAGCCATGCAACCGGCCCGTTTCCGTCTCACCGATGCTGTTTTTAATATCGCCGGCGCAATGATGGCGACACAGATACTCCCGGAGGGGGTCTATATTGCTATGAATGGGAAGCTTTTTGATCCGCAGAAGACGCGTAAGAACGTCGAGAAGCATCGCTTCGAGGAGATTTAAAACAAACTCTCAGAGGCTTAGAGAATCTGACTGAGAAATAATTTAGTCCGCTCATGCTGGGGATTATCAAAGAAATCATGCGGATTGTTCTGCTCGACAATCTGCCCCTCATCCATAAACATAACCCGGTCAGCAACACTCTTGGCAAACCCCATCTCGTGGGTGACCACAAGCATCGTCATACCTTCTTCAGCCAACTCGATCATAACGTCGAGAACCTCCTTGATCATCTCCGGATCAAGGGCCGAGGTCGGCTCGTCAAAAAGCATCATTTGCGGCTTCATACACAAACTGCGGGCAATCGCCACCCGTTGCTGCTGACCGCCGGAGAGTTGCCCCGGGAATTTCTCTGCCTGTTCGGCAATATGGACCTTTTCCAGATACAGCATCGCCTGCTCTTCCGCCTCTTTCTTCGGCGTTTTACGCACCCAGATCGGCCCCAGAGTCAGATTTTCGACAATAGTCAGATGTGGAAAAAGATTGAAGTGCTGAAAAACCATACCGACTTCAGCACGCACCTTTTCGATGTTCTTGATGTCGTTGGTCAGCTCCGTGCCGTTAACGATGATCTGGCCACGCTGATGTTCCTCAAGCCGATTGATACAGCGGATCAGGGTCGACTTGCCCGAACCTGAAGGGCCACAGACAACAATCCGTTCCTGCGGTAGCACATGCAGGTTAATGTCGCTGAGCACATGAAAATCACCAAACCATTTGTGCATACCGTTGATTTCTATGATCGGCTTGTTAGCGGGCACTGTGGTTGTCTGCTTTTTGGTCTCGTTCATAATCCTCTCGCAAATTGTGGCCTGCCTGAGCAGCGGCTAGGTTGTCTCATCAGCCCATGTGCATCAGCGGCCCGTGTGCAGTTCTTTTTCAAGTTTACGGCTGTAGCTCGACATAGAGTAACAGCAGATGAAGTAGAGAATCGCCAGAAAAATGTAGGCTTCGGTTGAATAGCCGGTCCACTTGGGATTCGACAGCGTGACCTTGGTCGTCTTCAAAACATCATAGAGCGCAATGATAACCACCAGTGAGGTATCCTTGAAAGCCGACAGCAGGATACCCACCGTCGGCGGAATCACGATCTTCAGCGCCTGCGGCAGGATAATCAGCCGCATGGTCTGACTGTAGTTCAACCCCAGGGAATCGGCTGCTTCGAACTGGCCGCGCTCCATCGCCTGCAGACCACCGCGCACCACTTCGGCGATATAAGCTGCGGTAAAGAGAATAATGGCGACCTGGGCACGCAGCACCTTGTCGATTGTCACTCCCTCGGGCAGAAACAGTGGAAACATCACCGATGACATGAACAGCAGACTGATCAACGGCACCCCGCGAATCATCTCGATGTAAACCACGCAGAGGGTCTTGATCGCCGGCATCCTTGATTGCCGACCCAGTGCCAGAAAGACCCCGATCGGGTACGCGGCAACCATACCGAACAGGGCAAGCATAAAGGTCAGCGGCAGGCCACTCCACTGGTCGGTCTCAACCACCGGCATACCGAACACGCCGCCGTACATCAAGGTACCCATCACAACCAGGTTGATCAGCCAGTAAACACCGAGGGATTTTTTCCAGTGGTTGCGATTCTTGGAGTAGACCACCAGACCGATAAGCAGCACCATGGCGAGCCCTGGCCGCCATTGCTGACCTTCGGGGAAAAACCCGAAAAAGATAAAGTTGATATTCTGCGGGATGACCGACCAGCAGGCGCCATCAATGTCCCGGCAGGCCTCGGCGGGACTGTTCCAGACGCTGTCGATAAAGGCCCAACTGACAACCGGCGGGATCAGTTGCCAGAGCACCAGCAGCACCATTACGGTCAACAGCGAATTGTACCAGCTGTTGAACAGGTTAGTGCGCAGCCAGCCAAGTACGCCTACCTCCGAGACCGGCGGCTTGAGGTATTCTCGGGTTGTTGTGGATGGATCGTTCATCAAATCACCGTTCCACCAAAGCCATTTTTTTGTTGTAATAGTTCATAAATAATGACGTCGACAGGCTGAAAGAGAGATAAACGAGCATGATCAGCGCAACACCCTCAATGGCCTGCCCGGTCTGATTGATCGTGGTGTTGGTCACCGCCACGAAATCGGCAAAGCCGATGGCAATTGCCAGCGAACTGTTTTTGGTCAGATTGAGCAACTGGCTGGTCAGCGGCGGAATGATCACGCGTAGCGCTTGTGGGAAAATCACCAGGTGCAGCACCTGGCCGGGACGTAAACCGACGGCCATCGCCGCCTCGATCTGGCCACGGCTGACGGACTGGATACCGGCACGGACGATCTCGGCAACGAAAGCCGCCGTATAGAACACCAGGCCAAGCAGCAGGGCACTGAATTCCGGGCTGACCGTCACTCCACCCTGGAAATTAAAGCCACGCAGTTCAGGTATATCCATAGCAGTCGGAGCTCCGGAGAACAACCAGGCCAACAGCGGCAGCAGAATGCAAAGAGCGAAGGTAATCCTGATCGACGGAAAGGTCTGGCCAGTCTGGGCCTGACGGCGACTTCCCCAGCGATGCAGGCCCCAGCCAATGACCAGGGCCGCAACGAAAACCCATCCCATGACCGCATGCGCCGCGTGGGTCTCGGGAACGGCAAAGATCAGGCCACGATTGCATAGAAACACGCCGTTGAAAGGATTGAGCGCCTGACGCGGCGAGGGGAAGGATTCGTAGAAGATACCGTACCAGAAGAAAAGCTGCAGCAGCACCGGGATATTCTGCATGACTTCTATGTAACCGGCGGCCAGTTTCGCCACCAACCAGTTGCTGGAGAGCCGTGCGATACCGACGAAAACACCGAGAAAAACGGTTAAGATGACCCCGATGAAGGAAACCTTGATGGTGTTAAGTGCACCAACCAACAAGGCATCAGCGTAACTGTCGGCCGCCGAATAATCGATAACCGACTCGCCAATCTCGAAACCGGCTTCCGTTTCGAGAAAACCGAAACCGGTCGCAATCGACTGCCGCTCAAGATTAGCCTGGGTATTGGAAAACAGGTAGTAGCAGACAAATACGACCAGCAGCAGGGATACGACCTGAAAAACAATCGCCCGTTTGCCGGGGTCGCGCCAGAACGGCACGGCGCTCGGGCGTGAACCCACGTCAGTCGTGATGGAAGGTTCTTCTTTCAAGGGTGTCCCTGTATCTGCATTGTTCCAGGATAGGAGTCTGTCGAACAGCCATCGACGAGCAGCATAACAAAATCGGGGAGACATCTACAAGAGATGTCTCCCCGATCGGACTACAAATGATTACTTGAATGGGGGCGAGTACATCAGGCCGCCATCGGTCCACAGGGCATTCAGCCCACGCTCAATGCCAAGGGTGGTGTTGACACCGACGTTACGCTCGAAAACCTCGCCGTAGTTGCCAACCTGCTTGATGATGTTGTAAGCCCACTTCTCATCGAGGCCGAGTGATTTGCCGTTGCCTTCAATCACACCGAGGAAACGCTGCACCATCGGATCTTTGCTTTTGAGCATCTGGTCGACATTCTTGGAAGTGATGCCCAGTTCTTCAGCATTGATCATCGCCAGCACGGAGAAGTCGACGATATCACGCCACTGGTCATCACCATGACGAACAGCAGGCGCCAGAGGCTCCTTGGAGATAATTTCCGGCAAAATCTCGTAATCATCAGGCTTGGGTGCAACCGTACGGGTTCCGGCCAACTGGGAGGCATCAGAGGTCAGCACATCACAACGCCCGGCAAAGAAGGTCTTGGCCAATTCGGTTGTTGATTCGATGACCACCGGGTTCCACTTCATATTGTTGCTGCGGAAGAAGTCGGCGGCATTCTGTTCGGTGGTCGTTCCCGGCAGAACACAGACGGTTGCGCCGTCAAGGTCTTTGGCGCTTTTCAAGCCAAGCTTTTTCGGCACCATAAAACCCTGACCGTCATAATAGTTGACCGTCACGAAGCTCAGACCCAGCTGAGTCTCGCGGCTCAGGGTACGGGTAGCATTACGGGTCAAAAGGTCGATTTCACCAGACTGCAGTGCGGTGAAGCGTTGCTGGGCAGTCAGCGGAGTGAATTTGACCTTGCTGGCATCACCGAAGACGGCCACGGCTACGGCACGGGCGGTATCAACATCCAGTCCTTTCCAGACCCCTTTGTTGTCTGGCATACCGAATCCGAACACGCCGCCGTTCACGCCGGCCTGGATAAAGCCTTTTTTCTTCACTGCATCAAGATCTTTGCCGGCAAAAGCAATGCCTGCCATCAGCAAGGAAAGGATTGCAACCAATGCTGTCAGTCTACTCAGTTTCATTTGCTTACCTCCTAAGACTTTAGGGTTAGTGAACTGCATCCTCGAAGGACACTTCTAGACGAATAAAAACAGTAACTTATATATTACTCTGTAATTAGAAACTGTCAAATACTTAAACGGCTGTTTTCCCCGTCCGGATTGTAAAAACCAGACAATTCTGCCAGACTTAGCGTATATTGCCTCACACAACAAGGATGCTTCAATGTGCCTGATTCTGATCGCCCACCAACTGGCCGGGCGAAGACCGCTATTGGTGCTGGCCAATCGCGACGAATTCTATGCTCGACCGACGGCCGCCGCCGCACCCTGGGACGAATGCTCTGAACTGATTGCCGGGCGTGATCTGGTTTCCGGAGGCAGTTGGTTTGGAGCCCGCGGCGCGCGTTGGGCGAGCGTCACCAACATACGCGAAGGCATCAAGAGCAACCACCACAGCAGCCGTTCGCGTGGCTGGCTGGTGCGTGATTACCTGCTTGGGAATGATTCCCCGCAGGACTTCCTGGCCAACATGGCCGAATCGGCCTCTGAATACGCCGGGTTCAACCTCCTGCTGGGTGACGGCGACGAACTCTGGTACAGAGCTAACCGAGACGTTCCAGGACAGCGTCTGGAACCCGGGATCTACGGTCTGAGCAATCATCTCCTCGACACCCCCTGGCCGAAGGTCGTGCGCGGCAAGCGGTCCATGCACGAGTTGCTGTCCACGACTCCGCCTGCCTTAACTCAGCCTCACCCTGATTGGGACCGGGCCTTTGCCATTTTGGCCGACACGACCCGCGCTGACGATTCTGAATTGCCCGATACCGGCATCCCTCTCGAGTGGGAGCGTGCCCTTTCGGCCGCTTTTATTACCAAAAGCGATTACGGCACGCGCTGCTCCACACTCCTGGCAAGATCAGTCAGCGGTAAGCACCTCTTTATCGAACGCCGCTTCACAGGAGAACCTGACACTTGGGATCAGTGCGAATTTACCTGGTAAAACTGCGCGAGCAACTTGACATATATAAATTCATAAATAAAAATGGCTCATTACAAAGCTGAACACACCGGCAAAGATTAAAAACACACAGGGAGAGCTTCGATTGAAACTAAAGGATCTGGGCGAATTCGGACTGATTGAACAGATCCGGAAAGGCGTACCGCTGGGACCGGGTGTGCACCGCGGTATCGGTGATGATGCCGCCGAAACAAGCCTCCCCGAAGGACACCACCTGCTCACTTCGACCGACTTGCTGATTGAGGAGATCCATTTTCGCCACGACTGGACCTCCTGTGAGGACCTCGGGCACAAGGCCGTTGCTGTCAACCTCAGCGACATCGCCGCCATGGGTGGCCTCCCCCGCTATCTTTATCTGGGTCTGGCTTGCCCCGGCGAAACCGAACTGGATGATATTAACGCCTTTCTCAAAGGCGCGCTCGACGAAGCAGAACACCATAATGTGACTCTGGTTGGCGGTGATACCTGCCGCAGTCCTGGCCCGTGGATGATCTCGGTCACTATCGAGGGGAGTGCCCCGGCACACCAGGCTATCGGTCGCGACGGCGCACAACCGGGAGACCTGATCATGGTCTCCGGAACAGTGGGCGACAGTGCCCTGGCCCTGCACTGGTTACGCGACGGAGCAGAGCCGGAGGCGGTTCTGCTGGCCCGCCACCACCGACCGACAGCACAGGTTGAACTTGGCCGTCTGCTTGGCGATAATCGTCTCGCCAGGGCCATGATAGACCTTTCTGACGGTCTGGCTGGAGATTTGGATCATATCCTGCAAGCATCTGGAGTGGATGGTCTTCTCGAAGAGGACCAGTTGCCCCTGTCGAAGACTTTTCAGCAACATACCGACAGGGACCCCGGCCTGAAGAACCTGGCTCTCTACGGTGGCGAAGATTACGAGCTTCTCTTTACCGTAGCCCCTGAGAAAGCAGTAGAGGTTGCAGCTCTCAGCGTTGAGCTAAGCCTGCCGATTACTTCAATCGGGGTCATTCTCAAGGGTTCCGGGGTTCTTTCACTCCAAGACAAAACGGGAGTTGTACGACCCATCCTTGTCAGGGGGTATGACCATTTTTGTCGATAGTGAAGACGATATTGAGGCAACATGACTGAGCCATCCACCCACATATGGACAGGTGACGATCTTTCTGATGCTGAATTCGCGGCGATCACGAAAATCCTGTGGGAGCGGCGCCAGTTTGATCTCGACCAATATAAGGACCGCTGTATCCGTCGACGGGTCGCCAAGCGTCTCCGCGTCTGCCAGGTCGCTGATTTTGCATCCTACCTGAGACGACTGGATATGGATCACGATGAACTGGACACCTTACTGGCGACCATCTCCGTCCATGTTTCCCAGTTTTTTCGCAATCCTGACACCTACCGGATTCTCGAGCAAAAAATTCTTCCGGACCTTTGTCGGCGGGCCAGGGCTGCCGGCCGCAGCAAACTGACCCTATGGAGCGCCGGATGCGCTTCCGGTGAAGAACCCTATTCCCTGGCAATGCTGGTTGATGACCTGGCCACAACAGACCTTGACATCCACATCCTGGCTACTGACATCAGTGAACCCGTGCTGAAAACAGCCCGTTTCGGCAGCTTCGACGCTATCCGCCTGAAAGAGGTGCCGTCTGAGGTTATCGAGAAATATTTTCGCATTGAGAATGGCCGCTATCAGCTCATTGAGCGGGTACGAGACAAGGTTGAGTTTCTGCAACACAACATCATGACAGCCTGCGACCACCCTGCGGCGGATCTGATTCTCTGCCGCAACGTTCTGATTTATTTTACGCGATCTGAACAGGAACGCATCCTGTCCCGCTTTGCAGCGGTCATGCCGGAACATGGAGCCCTGATTCTAGGTCGATCTGAGACCATAACCGGCGACGCACGCCGCTACTATCAATCAGAATTTCCTGTGGAACGAGTCTATCGCCGTACAGACGAACCTGTCACAGCACCTGTCTTTTGCGAGACGGACCTTCCATCGATGAGTATTAGCAGCCAGAAGATGGTTGCCCGGTAAGGAGTGGAATCATGCGCATTGAAATCAGTCACAAATTCATTATCGGATTCATGGTCGTAGTGGTCTCAGGGGATCCTCGTCAACCTTGCTACCCCTTATATCGATACGATACAGCCGGAGTTCCGGCAAGTCTTTTCCATTTTTTGTTCACTGGTCGTCGGCCTGATCATCGGCGCACTCTTTTCCCGGGCGTTCGCTGCCAATATTCGCTGTCTGACCTCGGCTGGCGACCGGATCAGCCAAGGAGACCTGTCAGAAAAAGTCCAACTGAAGAAGGACAGATTTCCGGATGAGACCAGCGATCTGTCAAATGCAATGAACCACATTCAGGAGAGCTTACGCGCCTTGGTCGGCGACATCCGCGGCATCGCCTTCAGAGTTGCCGGCTCGGCACAAAACCTCTCAGAAACCTCGATGCAGATGTCCGCTTCGTCTCACGAAGTTGCCAGCACCGTTGACCAGATTAGCAAGGGCGCTGAAACCCAGGCGGAGATGGTGGAAAAATCGAACCGGCTCTTCAGGGAAGTGGCGATGTCAATCAACCTGGTCGCGGCTTCGGCAAAGAAAGTTGCTAAAGCAGCGAACCAGACCGTGGAAACCGCCAATAGCGGCAGTCAACTGGCTGGCGCCAGTCTCGGCAGTATTCGTCAGGTCCTTGCCGAAGTGGAGAGCAGTGGCCGGCAGATGGTGTCCTTCATTGCACAGCTGCAGAAGATCAGCACTTTCGTTGAAGTTATCAACGGCATTGCCCAAAAAACCAACCTGCTCGCCCTTAACGCCACGATCGAAGCGGCACGAGCTGGTGAATATGGTCGCGGTTTTACTGTCGTTGCGGATGAGATTAGGAAATTAGCCGATTCAACCACCATCTCTGCCGATGAGATAAGCAATCTGGTGGAGGGGCTCAGCGACGAAGGCCAACGGCTACAATCTTCGATGACCCAGGTTATTGAAGAGATGGAGACCGGCCGTAAGGCAGTCGACCAGACCGACCGGGCGTTTTCCGTAATCACCCAGAATGCCGAGGGCACCCGAGCCAAGGCCAACAGTATCGCTGAGTTGTCGGAGCAGCAAATATCCAGTGCTGAACGAATCGCTCTGGCAATTGACGAGATTGACAAGGTGGTTTCCGACAATGCGGCAGCGACCGAGCAGGTGTCTGCAACGACACAGGAACAATCGGCCTCCATGGAGGAACTGGCTCTCGCGGCCAAGGACCTTTCCACCATGTCGGAGGCAATGCTCCAGATCGTCAAACAATTCAAGCTGGTCAAGGGGGAGCGGGACTGATTTATGACCTTGACCCTGATCTTTACACTCGCCGAAGAGAGTTACGGCCTGGAAATAGATGCAATTCAGGAACTCGTCGAAGGCCCTTCTTTATATTATGTGCCGCGCGCAGAGGGGGTTCTCGCCGGAGCCATCAATTTTCATGGGCAGATTCTCGCGGTGATCGACCTGCCGGCTCTGCTCGGCCTCGCAGGAAAAAATCGCGACCATCGACATGTGGTTTTAACTCCGGCACTCAAATCCCTGGCATTAACAGTCAGCTGCATCGAAAGAATTGTCGAACTGGATCTTTCGGTATTGCAACCGACCCCGGAAGATGCCGAGGACAAGGCAATTCGCGGTGTAGTCGACCTGGATGAGAGAAGGATCAACCTGCTTGATACGGAAGAAGTATTCAACCGACTGGAAAATATTTATGCTGGAGCTGAATAGGAGAAATTTATGGCCTTGCGAGTAATGATTGTCGATGATGCGCTTTTTATGCGCAATATGCTCAAGGACATCTTTGGTCGGGCAGGTTACGACGTGGTCGCCGAAGCGGAGGATGGCGAAATGGCTCTTGAACTCTACCAGGAAACCAAACCGGATCTGGTGACCATGGACATTGTTATGCCCAAAAAAAGCGGTATCGAGGCTTTGCAGGATATTATGGCCGAGAATCCGGAGGCCTGCGTGGTGATGGTCAGCGCCCTTGGTCAGGATTCACTGGTCCTCGACGCGGTTGAATCAGGGGCAAAAGATTTTATCGTAAAACCGTTCAATGAAGAGAAAGGTCCTCGAAATCGTCAAACGGATTACAGCTCACAGCTGATAATCCTCCGGAAACAGTTATGGATATGTCCCAGTACCGGGATCTTTTCTTGAGCGAAACCCGGGAACACATCAACAACCTTAACAAGCTGGTCGTCACCCTGGAACAGGAACCGGGCAACCGGGAAACGATTGACGCACTGTTTCGTGAAGCGCACTCGATCAAGGGCATGGCTGCAACCATGGGCTTCGATCGCATGGCCAAGCTGTCCCATTTCCTTGAAGATCTCCTCGACGGCTTTCGCGCCTCGGGGAAAATACCGACCACAACAATCGATTTCCTCCTGACCGGCATCGATCTCCTGGATGGGCCTCTTTGACGACCTGCAAGCGAATCAACCAGAAAGAGCGATCGACGCCTTCATGCGTGGCCAGCCTCAGAACGAACCAATCCTGGTCGCTGAAAACCTAGCGAGCAACCAGGCAGAACCTTTATGTGCTGTTGATGCCGAGGGAGATCCTGAAGAAACCACATCGGCAGCAGCGCCGGACCGGGAAGGATCTCCCGTTCCGGAAGAATCAAAAGTTTGTCAGGTGCTGGTCGATCTGGACGAAGACACCCCGGCAGCAGCCGCTCGAGGCATTCTGATTCTGAGAGAACTGGAGAAATCCGGCGAGTTGATATCAAGCAAGCCGGACATGGCGACCTTGCGTGGTGGTGCACCCTGTCGGCAAATCCAGGCATGGCTACGCACCTCGCGAGCTAAGGAGCATATAGAGAAAACCTTGTTGTCGATCAGCGGGGTCGCCAAGATTCACTTTATCGTCGACCGCCGCAAGGAAGATCACCGCAGGCGTGATCAGGACGCCCGCACCGTTCGAATCCGCACTGACCTGCTCGACCAGTTTATTAACCTGACCGGAGAACTGATCACTAATCGCCATATGCTTAAAACCGCGACAAATCGCCATGACTGGGACAAGCTGACTCAAACACTCGCTCAAACCAGTCGTTTGATCGATGACCTGCATCACCATGTCCTCCAGTCTCGCCTGATGCCGTTAGAAAACGTTACCGGACGTCTGCCACGCATCGTCCGCGACTTAAGCCGTAAAACTGACAAAAAAGTCACTCTTCGTATGACTGGCACCAGCATCGGCATCGATCGCGCAATTCTTGAGGAATTGACCGATCCGCTGGTACACCTTGTGCGCAATGCCGTAGATCATGGTATTGAAAAAGAGGGTGTTGTCACGATCTCTGCATGCCGTGAAAGTGACCTGATTCTGGTTGAGGTTGCCGATGACGGCAAGGGTATGGACCCTGACCTGTTGCGTCAGAAAGCCGTAGATTGTGACCTGATGACGCCTTCCCAGGTAGCTGGCTTAAGCGACCATGAAGCCCTGATGCTGGTCTGTCAACCAGGCTTTTCCACTGCAGAAAAGGTCACAGAAACATCCGGCCGCGGTGTGGGTATGGATGTGGTTAAGTCCGCGATCAGCAAGCTCGGCGGAACTCTGAAAATTATTTCTCTACCCAACGTGGGAACCCGCTTCCAGATGCGGCTACCGCTCTCCATTGCCATCATCAAAATCCTGTTGGTCAGTTGCGCCGGGCACCTCCTGGCCATACCCATTACCCGTGTCCAGAGAACTTTGGATCTACCAACCAGCGAAATCAAGAGTTCTGGACAAAAACGGGTATTTCGTCTCGATGAAGAAGAGATCAGCCTCTACTCACTTACAGCAGCTCTTGGCCTGCCGGAAGTCCCTGCAGAAGAAATCACCTGGGTGATTCTGACCGAAGTACATGGCCAGCGTATCGGCCTGCAGATAGACCGCTTTCTCGGCCATCGCGAGGCCTTTGTTAAAAGCCTCGGCTTCCCCCTGAACCTCTTGACCGGCCTGAGTGGTGCAACCATAGAAGGTGACGGTCAAGTCGTTTTCATTGTCGATCCACAACCTTTGCTTGCGAAGCACCAACTTTTTCAAGCGCATCGCCCGGGAGAATTTGATGCCCTTTCGTGAACTGAACAACGTCCAGCTGGACACCTTGAAAGAGCTCAGCAATATCGGCATGGGACATGCGGCAACGGCCCTTTCACAGATGATCGGCCAGCCCGTGCACCTGCGGGTTCCGCGTGTCACGATCACCGAGATCAATCAGGTTCCGGATCATCTCGGCGGTGCCGAAAAGCTGATGGTCGGCATCACTTTACAAATTCTCGGCGATGCCCGCGGCAGTATCATGCTGCTCTTCCCCGAGGAAAGTGCTCAACTCCTGCTCTGCAGCCTGCTTGACTACCAGGAAAGAGAGCTGGTCATGAATGAGGTGACTGAATCTGCGCTGAAAGAAGTCGGTAATATCCTCGCCTCAGCATACCTCAGCGCCCTGGGCAACCTGCTTAATAAATCCCTGATCCCCTCGGTGCCCCTGCTTGCCTATGACATGGCCGCGCCGTGATCGATTACGTTTTGATCGACCTGAGCCAGTCCGGCAATCTGGCCATGATTGTGGAAACCGATTTTACCGGCGGCCCGAACCAGAATTTTGACATCAAGGACATTTCTTTCTGCTGCCCGACCCGGCAACCCTCGACATCTTCCTTAATGCTGCCGGAGGCCTCATGGCTGA
>PVMK01121343.1_pt1 | contig 23750 bp, 18 predicted proteins | sample 1853481 | NCBI WGS metagenome assembly PVMK01 (sample SAMN08533507, study PRJNA380276) | Marine sediment metagenome, whole genome shotgun sequencing project. | reverse complement strand
TGAGTACATAAAAAAATTCCGCCGTTAGGCGGATTGGGATTTCTTAGTTCCATCCCGCCGTCGCTAAAGTAAATTAACTGTGGCGGGCAAGCCGGGAAGTCGGAAAGATAAAAAAGATCCTGAAAATCCTGTTAATCCTGTCCAAAAAAAATAAGATTAGAATCCAATCTACTTTTTCTTTTTGGCGAGCATATCCGTTACGTGGTTATCGAGCTCGGAAAGTTCAAACGGCTTTTCCAGCACCAGATCGGCATCCGCTTCGGTTGCCAGTGCTTCCGGGTGCTCACCCCAGCCGGTGATGGCGATAACAGGGATGCCTGGATATTTCTTTTTAACAATCGAGATCACTCCGACACCGCTGATGTCCGGCATTACCAGGTCGGTGATCACCAGATCAATCCCATTGTCATCTTCTTCAAAATGCTTTAATCCATCCAGGCCGTTTTCAGCTGTCAGGACTTCGTATTTATTGTTAAAGAAGCTGTGAAGCCCGGCCACCGTCTCTTTACTGTCATCAATCACTAATATCCTTGGTTTCTCTCCCATTTTCATCTTTTCCTATGTTGGACAGGATCAACAGGATTGATTGGATTTTTTTCTTCATCACTTTCCGGATGAAAGTGATGAAACCTAATCAGCCTCCGGCTGAAAAACAAGTTAGCCGCTTACTTGGATTCACAAACTTATATGCCAGAATCCTTTGTAGGGGCCTCGAAATTTTCCGTTTAAAGCGCATTTAGTTCAGGCGCGCTCTTCCAGCCGGCGCTAATTTAAATTAGCTATGGCGCGGCAAGCCGGAGAGCGTCTGATATATTATATTAAATATCCTGTAAATCCTGTCTAAAAAACACCTATATTTAATATTATATCGTTTTAACATGAATTCCGCAAGTTTAATTCAAAAGAGGCGTCAGGCATCAGGCGCCAGGCACTAGGCATCAGGTGTTGAAGGTCAGAGATTTCAGGATAAAGGCCTATAGGCCGGTTTAATTGGTTTGATTAGTTCAATTAGTTTGATTGGTTGAAGACATGGCAACGATTAAAAGATTTGAAGACCTGGAATGCTGGCAGGCAGCAAGGGAACTAACAAAGTCGGATATGATCAAGAATATATTGACGATAACGAATTAGAGGAAGCGAAACGATTGGCTGACGTGGCATGGAAGAAAATCAACAATTTTATCTCATATCTGAACAAAAGTTCAAAGAAAAGAAGAACCAATGGGCCTGTGGCCTGTTTCATTTGTTTCATTGGTTCAATTAGTTCCATTGGTTGGTGCTGAGATGGCGCCGATTAAAAATTTGAAGGCCTGGAATGCGGGAAGGCGTTAAGAGAACTAACAAATAAAACCAATAAGACCAATGCAACCAATATAACTGACGCAGTTAACCAATTAAACCAATGCAACAAAGGCAGTTGACCAATTAAAAAATGATTTGCCTGACGCCTAATACCTGACGCCTGAAACCTGATTTTAAGCTGTCAAATGCTGTCAAATGCTGTAAAGTAAAGTCAATTGCTGTCAATATATGTAAACTATTGATAATATTATAAAATAATCTTGACGGCCCGGCTGCCTTCTGCTAGGATTTGAGCGTTTTTCCCACCACTTTGAGACATCACAAATAAAATTATAAAATCTATCTGTTTCTCTGCCTAAGAGGTTCGGCATTTGTCTGTACGGTGGAGAGACTGCCCGGATGGAGGAATTGTCATGTTAAAAAGCGGCCGTGGCTTTGCAGCCTTTCTTCTTGTCTTTACCTCGATCATTGCCTTATCCAACCCCTCAGCTGCCGGCGAGCAGCTCTTGTTTGACAAAGTCTTGACCATCGGAAACTGGTATGTGCACGCTTCCCGGCATTCTTTCAATGCAGCTGATGCCCGGCAGGCGCGCATCAAAATCAGCAAAAATACGCCGGACAAAGAAATCCAGCGCGGATTTTTTGTGCTCAATGGCGCATTTACATTTTTACGGGATTTTCTGGCTGGAGACGAGCGGGTCTTCGAAAAAGACGTAACGCTGCAAGCCGCCAACAAGCTGTTTGTTTTTTTATTGGGCCATCCAGGGGCTGCAATGTCCTTTCAGGTCATTGTGGATGAAGCCCCGACGCCTGCGCCTAAAATTATGGTTTTTACTGCCGAACCTTCTACAATTAGCGCGGGCGCATCCAGCACGTTAAGCTGGCAGACAGAAAATGCCGGTTCCTGCGAGATTGAACCGGGTGTCGGCGCAGTTGATCCCAGCGGTTCTAAATTAATTTCACCCGAAGAAACCACTACATACACCATCACAGCCACCAATCTGGGCGGTACAACCACAAAACCGGCCACTGTGACGGTCCTTCATCCGCCAACGGTCGAGATTTCCTCAAGTCCTGACGCTATAATGTCAGGTGTATCAGCCACTCTATCATGGACTTCTACCTATGCGGATTCAGCCACGATTGACCCGGATGTCGGGTCGGTTCCCGCTAGTGGATCGGTTCTTGTATCGCCGACTGAAACAACACCCTATACCATATCTGTAACAGGCCCTGGCGGAACAGCATCGGCCAGCACAACAGTTACGGTGGTAGTTCCCATGGGTCCTCCCTCCGTAGACTTTAGCGCTACACCGGCATTGATCGCCCAGGGCGACACGACGACTCTATCGTGGAATTCCACCAATGCGGATAGCGCTCATATCGACAATGGTATTGGCATTGTAAATCCGGATGATGCGGTTGCTGTTTCACCCGAACACACCACCACCTACACCATAACTGTAACAGGTGATACCGGTTCTGCCAGTGCCCGGTTTACAGTCAAAGTCATGGGGGACCCCGAGCCGCTGCCTGAAGGTTCTTTCGGAGAGCAGTATGCAGATTTAATCCCGCCGGATGCCACGGTTGAATCATATGACGCCCGGCGGTTTTCCTTAATAACCGGGCAAGTTTTGGATTTGGGAGGATCTCCCATAGCAGATGTTTCCATCACAATTCATGGACACTCTGAATACGGCACAGTTTTCACGGATTTAGAAGGCCGGTTCTCCATTCCTGTTGAAGGCGGCGGCACCTTAACAATTGTCTATCAAAAAGAAGCGTTAATCTCAGTTCACCGCAAAGTCAATGTTCCCTGGAATGACATTGCAATTGCCGAAACAATTCAGATGATTGTGCAAGACCCTGTATCCACCACCCTAACATTTGATGGTAATCCCGATACGGTCGTCACCCACCAAAGCACTCTTGTGACTGATGAATTTGGCAGCCGCTCGGCTTCCATAGTGTTCTCAGGGGATAACCGCGCTTTCCTGGTGGATGAAAATGGAGATGATGTTCATGAACTTACCACCATCACAACCCGGGCAACTGAGTATATAACCTCTGAATCTATGCCAGGTAAACTACCGCCGACTTCTGCCTATACCTATTGCGTGGAACTTAGCGTGGATGGAGCCAAACGGGTACGGTTTGAAAAACCGGTCATTGTCTGGGTCGACAATTTTCTGGGATTTGATGTAGGGGCTACCGCGCCTGTAGGCTTTTACGATAGAGATAGAGGCGTATGGGTGCCAGAGAAAAATGGTCAGGTGGTCAAATTGTTAGATACAGATGCCGACGGTATATTCGACGCTCTAGATGCTGATGGGGACGATATGCCGGATGATTTAGATCAAAACGGCTCTTTTGGCAATGAGGTAAAAGGGCTCGATGATGCGCAAAAGTTTCAGCCGGGAACTACCTATTGGAGAATCGCACTAGATCACTTTACCCCCATCGATATCAACTGGGCCAGGCGTATAATAAGACGTTTAACACCTTTAACACCCCATTTGCCGCAAAATTCTATCTCCCCCAATCCTAATGGTGAACCTTACACAGAAGTGCAAAAAACTGAAGAACCGATAACTCTTCCAGAAGATGACTTATGCTTGAACTCTTATGTGAAGCAACGAAGCCGGGTTTTTCACGAGGATATTAAAATACCGCAAACAGATGTAACACTGCATTACGCCAGCAATCGTGTAGATGATTACCGCCACGGTATTACTATTCCAGCGAGCGGTGAAATGATTCCTGAAGGCCTTAAAAAAATAATTGTCCAAGTTAACATCGCAGGGAAAAGCTATAAAGTTGAATTGCCGGCTGAACCTAATCAAATAGCGGAATTTGAATGGGATGGGTTAGATCACCTTGGGAGACGAGTTCAGTATAACACCACAGCTCAAGCAGAAATAGGGTTTGTTTATGATGCCGTCTACACAGTGCCCCCAGTGCTCGAAAAAGCATTTGGCATGACAGGCACGGACTTAACTTCAGTTCTGTCACGTGAACAGATCATCCTTTGGAAACGTAACGATATAGAAATTCCGCTACCCTCAATCAAAGGTCAGGGCACTATCGCTGATGGCTGGACTGTATCTTTGCAGCATAATTTGGATATAAAAGATCCTACTATATTGCATAAGGGCGACGGAACAGTATTAGCGCATTTGGTAACAATTATCGACAGAATAGTCGGTAACGAAACTAGTGGCTATAGTGGTGACGGCGGTCCAGCTACTGAGGCACAGCTTTATTATCCATCAGGTGTGGCTGTTGCCAGTACAGGCGATTTATATATTGCAGATAGTCATAATTATCGTATCCGAAAAGTGGATGTAAACGGTATCATTACTACAATAGCGGGCAATGGAACGAGAGGGTACAGTGGTGATGGCGGTCCTGCCACAGAAGCCCAATTCTATGATCCAATCTCCGTTATTATTGACTCTGATGGCATTATATATATAGCAGATCGTGGTGAAGATTATGAAGATGTCTATCCACCAAGCGTTAGAAAAATTGACGCCAATGGTATAATAACCACAATTGCCGGTTGTTTAGATTGTCCCTATCGTAAAGACGGAATGCTCGCCTCAGAAGCTAATTGGGGCTATTTCGATGACATTGAGTTAGACGACTCAGGAAATCTGTATATCCTCGAAGAAAAAACAGTATGGCAGATGGACCCTGATGGATTCATCAGGCGTGTGGCCGGAGACGGAACCTTTGGCTACAGCGGTGATGATGGTCCTGCAAGGGAAGCCCAGCTTGGAAATCCGCGGGATATCGCTATAGATGATTTTGGATATCTTTATATCGCCGATCAATACAATGATGTCGTTCGGATGGTCGATACTGCTGGTATCATCACAATTGTAGCTGGAAATGGAACAATGGGTTTCAGTGGAGATGGCGGCCCTGCGTTAGAAGCCCAGCTTAATAATCCTGTCAGCATAGCTGTTGATGCATATGGAAATCTTTTTATTGCTGATGATGGGAACTCTGTTGTTAGAGTGGTTAACGCAGCAAAAATCATTACAACAATTGCTGGTACTGGCAAATGGGGATATAGTGGGAACGGGGGACCTGCAATAAAAGCCCAAATTAATCCAAATAGATTACAGGTTGATGCCCTGGGGCATCTCTACCTTTCTAATCCTTCCAAACACATTATTCGTAAAATTTCACCGATTTCGGGTCTATCCAATGTTGCAGCTGCATCAGATTTTCTGTTTGTCGATATATCGGGCTGGGGCCATGTGATTTCTAGTACAGGGCAACATAAAAGGAGCCTTGATCTAGATACTGGAGTTGTATTGTATGAATTTGGATATGATGAGGAAAACAATCTCACGGCTATAAATGATCAGTTTGGCAATCAGACAACTGTTGAATGGAATGCTAGTGGTATACCCTCTGCGATCATATCTCCTGATGGCCTTAGAACTGCGTTGACGATAGATGCGAACAATCATCTAACACGCGTCACCTTTCCGGGCGGTAGCTTTTATAGCTTTGAATACACATCGGGCGGGTTAATGACAGCCGAAATAGAGCCTGAAAATAACCGTTTTGAAAATGCTTATAACTCGCTAGGAAAACTCATGGTTGTTTTCGATGAGGAAGGAGGCCATTGGAAATACAATAAAACTGTACATGCCAACGGCGATATTTTGACGGAGGTATTCACGGCAGAGGCTAATCTGACTTCCTATCTGGATCATACATATTCCTCCGGCGCATATTTATCAGTCATTACCGATCCTACAGGTGCTGAGACAGTTTTTTCACAGTCAGCCGATGGTCTGTCCGTGAACAAGTCTCTTCCCTGCGGAGTGGTTTTTGAATATAAATATGATCTGGATTCGGAATATAAGTACAAATATGTGAAGGCAATGACGGAACACAGCCCTTCCGGATTGGAAAGGGTAACGGTAAGAGATAAAATGTATGAGGATACGGACTCAGATGATACATCGGATTTGATCACCGAGACAGTAACGGTAAATGGCAAAAATACAACAATTATGCAAAACACTCTTCAGGCGCAGAAGACCACCACTTCACCTGAGAACAGGACTATTACTATACTTTATGACCCCGATACCCTACTTACCGAAAGTGTGAGTATCCCGGGTATTTATGACACGTCTTTTGGCTATGATTCAAGTGGGAGAATGACCTCGATCCAAACAAATACTCGGCAAACCGCCATTACATACAATCCCGAGGGGTTTCTACGGTCCATCACCGACCCGGATGGTCATACAACTACTTACGAATATGATCCAACGGGGCGTATTACCGGAATCAGCCGCCCGGACGACGGTTTTGTGGGATTTACTTATGACAACAACGGCAATATGACGGTTTTAACCAATCCGGTGGATGTTAACCACAGCTTTGGATTCAACAAGGTTAACCTGAACAGTTCATATACGACACCATTAAGCGGCAGCTATAGCTACGTGTATGACAAAGATCGACGGCTGATCCAAACAAACTTTCCATCCGGCAAACAAATCTTCAACATTTATGATAAAACCAGACTCACACAGATCCAAACCCCTGAAGGCAATGTTAACTTTTCATATCTGTGTGGAACGAAGATTGATTCAATCAGTAAAGGAGCAGGATCTATCACCTACGGCTATGACGGTAAACTGGTCACATCAGAGACGTTAAGCGGGCCGCTGAATCAATCATTAGACTACATTTACAATAACGACTTTGATGTTTCCAGTTTTGCCTATGCAGGCCAAACCGAAAATTGCAGTTATAACAACGATGGTCTTTTGACCGCTGCCGGCGATTTTAACATCACCCGCAATGCTGGAAATGGACTTCCTGAGGCGGTTTCGGGTGGAGCGTTGAATCTTTCACGCACCTTCAACGGCTATGGAGAGGTGGAAGGGCAGGGCTTTACCATTGGAGGGCAAGATGTGACCTCCTGGGCCTTGACCCGTGATAATAATGGTAGAATCGTTAGCAAAACAGAAACGGTTGGCGGTGTTACCGCTATTTTTGCATACACCTACGATTCCATGGGGCGGTTGTTGACAGTAACCAAAGACGGTAATCCTAATCCGATTGAAGCGTACAGTTATGATATCAGCGGCACAAGAACATCTGAAACAAACACGCTTAGGGGACTCACCGGAAGGACGTTCAGTTATTCGGATGAAGATCATCTGCTGACTGCCGGCGATATGCAATATGAATACGATCTTGACGGGTTTCTAACCCATAAAACCAATGAAACCGATAAAACGTCTTATGTTTATTCTTCCCGCGGCGAGTTGTTAAGTGTCAATTTGCCCGATGGAAGGGCCATCGAATACTTACATGACCCCCAGGGTCGACGGATTGCCAAAAAAGCCGATGGGGTTATTGTAGAAAAATACCTATGGCAGGGTTTAACGCGGCTGCTTGCCGTCTATGACGGCGTAGACAATCTGCTAATGCGGTTTGATTATGCCGATAGCCGTATGCCGGTCGCCATGACAAGCGGGGGGGCAACCTATTATCTGGCCTATGACCAGGTGGGATCGTTGAGAGCGGTTGCGGATTCTGCCGGAAATGTGGTAAAAAATATTGATTACGATTCCTTCGGCAATGTCATCGCTGAAACTAATGAAGCTTTCAAAATTCCCTTTGGCTTTGCCGGCGGTCTGCATGATCGGGATACCGGTTTAGTTCGGTTCGGGTTCAGAGACTACGATCCGGATGTAGGCCGCTGGACCGCAAAGGATCCAATCGGGTTTGCCGGAGGCGATACAGATCTTTATGGATACGTTCTTTATAATCCTGTTAATTGGATCGACCCTAGTGGAGAATATCTTGGCGCTTTAGTTACAGTAGGAGGTATAATTGTAGGCGCTGTCACATTCTATTTAGTTTACAAGGACGCTCTATCAGGCCGAGAAGCTTTGGAGGAAGCAGCCGAAAAGGAACAAGAATATATAGATAAATTGGCAGAAAGTGTAGAAAATTTGAATATGCCTGATAACCAAGAAATGTCCGGATTGCGAAAAGCATGTTCTACTTCTAGTCAGAAAGGCTACTTACATGGTGGTAGGGCTGCTGCAAGGGCTCAATCACTTCCTGGCACACCAGCTGGAGGGCCGGTGACTTTTCCATAAACTTTTCTAGGATTTTTCTAATGGAAATCACAAGTTTGAAACGAGTAATTCTAATTTTTGCAATATTGTTTGCCGTCATTTGTTCCATACTTTTTATCTTTAAGAATGAAGCAATTTCTTTCTATTGGCGAATAAAGTGTCCGAGCCCTGTAACTTGGGGAAATTTTAAAATTCATTTAGCAAAAGACATGATATACAAATTTGACTCTGAAAAAATAGTTTTAACCTACTGGAATAAAAAAATAATGAGTCACATGTCTATTTCAAACTTCTCTTCTAAACCGAATATATTATTAGATGCACTAGAAAGACAAGGTCATATGATAGTAAATAGCGGTTATGGTCGATTAAATGGACATTTAAGCTTTGAGGTTAAACACAAAATTGCTGGTGGTTCCACTATTCATAACTCAATTCTGATCATTCCATTTCAAGTATTAATCCATTTTGAAGGGGTCCAGGAGGAGTACCCGCTCTTTGAAAGCGTTGTTAATAATTTAGAAATTATAAATCACTCTTAATTAGTGCCTGTCCATAAATCGGCATATTTCGGTTTATCAAATTCGTTGATGCCAGAATCTCGCGTTAGAAAAAAAATGATGTAATTTCGCTTCGCAAAAATAATTACTATAATCTTCGTTTTGTTGCCGCAAACAGGGTGCAATGATTTGGGTTCTTTAAAACCCTTCAAAATGACAGCCTCTTCGATGCAACCTACCATAAAAAAAGGAGATAGAATTTTAGTAAATTTGTCATTTTATAAAATCAATAGGCCGAAAAGAGGTGAAATAGTAGTTTTCAGATTCCCAAAGGGCCCTAAAAAAACTATGGATCAAGCGTATAGTTGCATTTGGTGGTGAAACGATAGAAATTAAAGGCGGAGCAATACTAATCAATGACAAAATATTAGATCGGAATATTATCAAAAAGCACTTATATGCTAATAAAAAGGGGGACGTCCATTCTATTTATATATTTACATTGTGTTTTTGATCTAATATGTAAAAACCATGCCCCGTCAAGCCCGCATAGATGCTCCTGGAGCCCTGCATCATATCATCATTCGTGGAATAGAACGAAAGGCGATCTTTAAAGACAACGCTGATCGGGCCAATTTCCTTGAACGCCTTGGTCGAATTCTTTCAGAAACCGAGACCGGCTGCTATGCCTGGGTGCTAATACGCAATCACGTTCATTTGCTGTTAAAGACCGGACTTACCCCCATAGCCACTGTCATGCGGCGGTTGCTGACCGGTTACGCTGTATCATTCAACCGACGGCATCGGCGTCACGGGCACTTGTTTCAAAATCGCTACAAGTCGTTTTTATGTGAAGAGGATGTGTACCTTAAAGAGCTGGTGCGCTATATTCACTTGAACCCGTTGCGGGCAAAAATTGTCAAATGATCTAAAGGCCTTAAAGAAATATCGGTGGTGCGGGCATAGCACGCTTATGGGCAAAACTGAAGCTGATTTTCAGGATACCGCATATGTTTTAAAATTGTTTGGCCAATCTACTAACCAAGCCCGCCGGGCTTATAACCGTTTTGTATCCAAAGGTGCTAAGCAGGGCCGGCGTCCGGATTTAGTGGGTGGCGGTTTATTAAGATCAGTTGGGGGCTGGGGGGCGCTTAAAGGGTTTCGGGATATCGGGGTTCGCATCAAAGGAGATGAGCGCCTATTGGGTTCGTCTGATTTTGTTGAGCGGGTGCTAAAGCAAGCCGATGAACAATTGGAGGAAAAATATAGACTGCAGGTGAGTGCTATTAGCATGGAGGCGCTTATAGAGAAAGTGGCGCAATACTTCAAAATCGATCCTGAAAATTTAAAGTCTGCCAGCAAAGAGCAACCCGTCACTAAAGCGCGCCGGGTTCTTTGTTATATAGCAGTGCGGAAATTGGGATATAAATGTACCGATGTTTCTAAAACAGTGGGCATCAGTGCGGTTACGGTAAGTAAAGCGGTTAGCCTGGGCAGCAAATTATCAGAGATTGGAAAAATTCAAAAACAAATACTAAGAACATAAGCTCTGGTATTGTTGTCATATATAAAAAACTTATCAAATAGAAATATAGAACGGACGTCCCCATTATCTGATCCAGTTAAATAATTCGCAGAATTGGAGCGAAGCGAATTCAACGGGGGACGCCTAACGCCTGAGGCCTGAAACCTAATTTTTTAAGAAATGAATATAGGAACCTTCTTCTGATAATGGTAGGATTTGATCAGTTTTTTTATGAACTGCAGGTTTTTTTGGGGGGTTCCCTGTAAATTGATTCCGGTCTTAAACTTTCCGGACACATCCTGTTTGGAATAAACCGCTTTTCCTTTAGCGGCGACATAATTGCTTCGGTAGTCATAGAACATCAGCAGAATATGCGTTGCTTCAACCATGCGGTCCGTTTCAAGCTGGATTCCATTCTGGCTGATATTCAGCGCCACTCCCATGTATCGATCGATGACGTTACTGTGAACATCCAGACCGTTATAAGAAACGCTTTTATTTATCCCAATTCTGGGAAATATTCTTCGGAGCGTGTTTTCCATAAGGCTAAATTCGTTCCTCCTCTATATTTATGAGTAGATACTATCCCAAAATTTCGGGCGCTACAATACGGCAACCGGAGTATTTTTAGTAATTCTTTTAGAAGATATGGGACTAGATAAGTATTATAAATCTCAAATTTTTATCATACTACTTCTAATGATAAAGTACTAGGCATCAGGCATCAGGAATAAAAAAACCAGGCGTTAGGCATCAGGCAAAGATAAAGTTTATATCAATGATTTTACCTAACGCCTGACGCCTGATGCCTGATTTTTATGGAGGAGGGGAGAAACTGAACAGATTCAAAAATATAATTTCTTGACAAATACAAAAAGTAAAGCTATATTAATAAGTAAAGAAATTTTAAAATGAAGGATTATTTTATATGTATGCCAAAATATCAAAAAAGGGCCAGATAACGATCCCCAAGGCCATTAGAAAGAAGCTGAGGGTTGATAAAGAGGGTGGTGTATTATTTTTGATTGAGAACGATGAGGTTAAGATCAAAGGAATCCCTGGTGGTCAAGTTGACCAGTTAGCAGGAAGTTTGAAGAAATACGCCGAAGCATATGTGCCTTTGAATCAAATAAGAAAAAAAATCAAAGGGAAAAATTGCAGATGAAGCCGCCCGCGAAAGTCTATCTGATTGATACGAATGTAATCCTCCGTTATTTATTAGGCGACCATAAAATCTTTAGCCCGAAAGCAAAGGCTTTTATGAAACTGGGTTTCGCAGGGGACTAAAAAAGCAGAAATACCATCTGTTGTCATAGTTGAATGTGTTTATGTAATGGAGAAGTTTTATAAAATCCCCAAAAATGAAATTGTTGATACATTAAGCAAGATATTAAATTTTATCGGCCTTCTTAATCGGGATAAATCTGAAATCCTTGAAGCGTTATTACAATACGCAAACTCCAATACGGATGTTATGGATTGTATACTTGCTGCCCAATCCTCTCCTGAAAAGGTAATAATATCATTTGACAAAGATTTTGATAAATTGAATGCCATTTCAGAGACCATCTAGTCGTGTCCCAGAAAAAATTTACAATAATTTTTCACATACCAGAGTCATTGCGAGGAGTGAAACGACGAAGCAATCTGATGAAATAGCAGTGATGTTAACGTGTTAAAGCCAAAGAGATTGCTTCGCTGCGCTCGCAATGACATTTTTGGCATTGTAGATTTATTAAATAAACTTCTGGGACACGACACTAGCGGCCGTAGCCGCTACGACGCGGCGAAGGCCCGACACCTTACACCTGTCTTCTGACCTCTGTTTTCTGACGCTTGACGCCTGACGCCTCATCATTTGGACCAATCTAACCAATAAAATAAATACTGCTTTTACCTAACGCAAGGATATATTTTGCTTTGATCCCATTTTATAATGGGCTGTTTACAGTTAGTCCAAAATTATGTAAGATCTAAACAATTCTAACTAGTTCAAAACTTTCAACCGGCTTCATCCATATGCATCCTGAACAAAAGAAATCATTTCAAGCAATGACCCCCGAGCAAAAATTGCAACTTGCTTTGGATCTTTACTATTCTGCAAAAAAACTAAAAACTGCCGGCCTGAAAAGTCAACATCCTGACTGGACCGAGGATACCATCAGGCGAAAAGTCAGGGATATTTTTCTGTATGCAAGAACATAATTTATTTCGAATTTTCGTCAGCCGTATCAACAAGCTTTCCATTACCTATATGATTACCGGTGCTGTTGCCAGCATCATCTATGGAGAACCCAGATTAACCAATGATATTGATATGGTAATTGATCTTAAGCCTGAGGATATTGGACAATTTGCAAATTGCTTTCCAATCGAAGACTTTTACTGCCCGCCGCCTGAAATTATCAAATTAGAAATAAGCCGTCCTTTGAGAGGCCATTTTAACCTGATCCACCATAAAACCGGGTTTAGGGCTGATATTTACGCATCCGGTAAGGACGAACTGAATCTTTGGGGCTTAAAAAATCGAAAACCCGTTGATGTGGAGGGTGATGAATTCTGGCTGGCACCGGTTGAATATGTTATTTTACGGAAGCTGGAGTATTATCATGAAGGCCAATCAGAAAAGCATCTGCGCGATATATCCGGTATTTTGGCAATTTACTCAGATCAGATTAACTTTAAGGTATTAGATGAAAAAATTAAGGAAAGGCTGCTCGAGAAAGAATGGAGCACCGCCAAAAAGTTCAAAATATAACACTTCAAAAAATCCTCCCATTTAATTCATCCCGTTTAATTCCGATGGCCTAATGCATCTTTCCTGACGCCTGCTTGCCCAGTTAAATGCGTAGCCTATTTAACCGGGGATAAATTCTTGCCCAATGAAATGTGTAACCTATTTCATCGGGGATTCGCAGAATTGGAGCGAAGCAAACTTAACGGGGGAAACCTTTTTAAAAAACTGTCTGTGTGTGTCCGTATGAGTTCGTGGCTAATTAAAACCCTCTGCGCCCTCTGTGAGCCCTGTGAGAGACATTCGGACTGTCAAATAGAGTCAAAAGCTGTCAAGTTGTGTAAAATGCTGTAAATATTGTATTTTTTAACTTGACTGCCCATATTTCCTTCTGATAAGACGCGTTTACCCTGAGGAGGTCAAGTTATTGATATCCGGATATTTTGTTCTTTGTTGGCATATGATTAGATTATGTAATTTGTTTCACATTTGAGAGAAATCGGTTACTCATTCTGGCTTCACTCAATGGGGAATCATTCTCAATTATCCCGGGTTCACAGCAACGCTTTTGGGTTTGCATCGCAAAAGATATCTGCATTAATTTCAATAAGTTGTCCATCAACGCGCCCGCCGCACACTCCCGAAATATTTAACAGATAGTTTCTGGCACGCTCCTTGCTCATAGGATAATGGCCACCAATGCAAGCGCATGCATCTGCGCTTTCACCCGTAAGGGTGGGGAGAGGGTCAACCAGAACTCACCAGCATTATTTCCGGGAAAAAGTTAAAAAACAAGTGCTGAGCAATGAGGACTGAGGACTGAGTAAAAAGATTTTGTAGGAGGCGGATTGTGTATTTTCAGTTTCATCAGGAAACTGAAAATGAAAAAGAAAATCCAGAAAATCCTGTTGATCCTGTCTAATAAAAAAGAATCATGACTCAAACACAGCAACATAAAATCGTCATCCTCGACAACAACCAGCAGCGGCGGGACGCCCTCAAGTCCATGGTCGCCGAATGGGGTCACACGCCTTTTATTTTTGAAAAGGAATGCCCGCTGCCTGGACAACCTGCAGCCGCTCGATCCGGACCTGGTGATTTCCGGGTCGCTTTCGGCGGACGGGGCCAGACGGTTTATCAATACGCTGCAGCTGACCCATTGCGGCGTGCCGGTCATGATCATCTCCGATAATGAAGACATTCTGGAGTTTGTCGACAGCGACGGCTTCGGCGATGTGTGTGTTCTCAACGTCAATTCAGATCCGAATGACATCCAATCGGCCGTTAACCGGGTATTGCAGAACGATGCCGGTGATAAAGAAAGCCCGGCTTATTGCCCGCTGATTATCGGCGGCAGCCCGGGAAATCGTCAAAATAAAGAAAATGATCGCCGATATCGACCGCATCAACGAAGCGGTCCTGATTCAGGGTGAGACCCGGAACCGGCAAGGAACTGATGGCGCGCTTTATTCACCGGAAATCAAAACGGCACCAGGGGCCGTTTGTCAAAATGAGTATGCCCGAGCTGCCGGCTGATTTTTTTGAAACCCAGCTTCTGATGCTGGAAGACCCGCAGACAAAGCAAAAAGGGATATTTGCCGCGGCCCATCGGGGAACCCTGCTGCTGGATGAAATCGATGGAATGCCGGCGGAACCCCAGGCCACCTTGCTGAAGATGATCGATGAGGCCGGAATTTTTAAACCGGCGGATGATGCCTTTGACGTGCGGATCATCGCCACCTCCAGCCGGGACCTGGGCGCGCTGGTTGATTGCGAGAAATTCCGCAAGGATCTGTTCTACCGCCTCAACGTCATCCGGCTCGACATTCCGCCGCTGCGCAACCGGCTGGAAGACATCCCTGCGCTGACGGATTTTTTTACCGACAAGTTCTGCATCGAAACCGGCCGGAGCCATTTTCAGCTTTCGGAAAAAATGAAAAGCCTGTTTACCTGCTATCACTGGCCGGGAAACATTCAGGAGCTCGAAGACCTGATAAAGCGCATCGTTGTGGACGGCGCCGGGGACACCGTGGCTAAAAAGCTCAGGGTTCATAAAAAATACCGCGCCATCGCCGACTCTTATAAAGACATCGGCACTCTGGCAGGGCTGAACGATGTCAAGAAGCACGTCAAGGATCTGGACAATATCTCATTAAAAAAGATCGGCGGCATCTTCATGCAGCGGGCCGAGAAAAAGCTGGTCAAAAAAGCGCTGGACAGCACCAACTGGAACCGCAAACGCGCCGCCGCTTTGCTCGACATCAGCTACAAGTCGCTGCTCAACAAGATAAAGGAGTATAAGCTCAATCAAAAACAGGTTCAGGGTTAATCGATTGCGGAATTCGGATTGTGGATTGCGGATTATTAAATGCAAAAAAAAGAAGGGCCAGAGGTTCAAGGACGGTTTCATTGGTTTGATTAGTTCGATTGGTTCTATTGGTTCAAAGTTAAAGATAAAAGGTGACAGGTTTGAGGCATTTTTTTTAGACAGGATTTACAGGATTAGTTGGATTTTCTCTTTTGGTCGCTCTCCAGATGAGAGCACCCAAACACCAATCGCCTCCGGCGAATAAAATTGGAAAATATAACCTCGCAATCGAAGAAGTTGGTTTTAGTCGCGATGCAACAAGCACCGCAAAACAATAAATTTTATAAACCATTTTATTCCGCTGAAAGCGGACTGAGTTTCCTCACTTCCTTCTGGGAAGTGAGGAAGAAAAAAATAATCCTGAGAATCCTGTTAATCCTGTCCAATGAAATAAAATGAGGAAGAGCATGAAAATTTTGCGAGCGGAAAAGTTCCAACCCCGGAAGCGCAGTGAAAGTAAACGCGCAAAATCGGCAACAAGCCTGCGCAAGACCGACTGGGGAGTGCTCGTGCAGCACGACCGCTTCACCGGTAAGCTGAATCTCAGGTGCGCGGCGGCTCTGAAAGATCCCGGTTCCGTGAAGCGCTTGCTGGAAGCTGGAATGATCGATCCTAACGGCAAGCTCACATCGGAAGCAAAGAAAAAGTGTGCTGAGCTAACGGAAAAACTTATGCCGCCGGAATCGGTTATCGCTGCAGTACCGGAATTGCCCAAAACCGAAAATTCGGGTGAGCCGGAGGATAAGCAGACCGTTAAATTGACCGCGTCGGATTGGGCCGTGCTCGTGAAATATGACCGCAAATCCGGCAATCTGTTGAAATACGATCCAAAAACCAATGAGCTGGACAATACGTCGCGTGCGATTCTCAAGGACCCGTCCATTATCCAGCGCCTGATCGACAACAACATGATTTTACCGGGCGGCTGGCTGACGCCCGGGGCGAAAAAAGAATGCGTCCGCATCGAGCAAAAACTCAAAGCCCGCGCGGCAGATGACTATTCTGGTCTGGAAGACCATCCTGAGCAGTTGTCGAAGGGTGAGCGCCAGTCGAACGGGGAGCTTCAGTCGAATGGGGAGCGTGAGTCGAGGGACCTCCCCAAAAAGGCACCGGAGAAAACAGCGGAACCAGAGGTTTCTTACGAGCGCCAATCGAACGGGGAGCAGTTGTCGAAGGGTGAGCTTCAGTCGAAGGATAAGCACAGATCGAAAGATGAGCGCCAGTCGAACGGTGAATTTCAGTCGAAGGCAGAGCCGGCGACAGAGAAACCCGCCGAGCAAGACATGCAGACTTTTTTTGAGAATATTTCATATGAAGACCCGGATCCTGAGCGCCAGTCGAACGGGGAGCCATTGTCGAAGGGTGAAAACCTTCCACTTGACAACCCGAACCCGAAAGACCACCTGGACCCGAACCCTGAGCGGTTGTCGAAGGGTGAGCGCCAATCGAAAGGGGAAAAAACACAAAAACCTTCAAAAACCGCTGTAATCCCCACCAAAGGGTCAGCATCCGGCGAAACAATGCGACCTGTTGATTTGAAAGCAGTTTCAAAACCTGAAGATCGGCATGAAGAAAGACCCAAACGCAAGAAAAAAGGCCCCGGCGGTAGTGGAGGAGATATCACGGAGCCGCCCAGGTTTTCTTTAAGAGATGTTTTTCACATTATCTTCAAAAGAAAGCTTCAAATATTTATCTGTTTCTTTTTTGTTGTTTTCATTGCCATTATTGCCACGTTGTTGATGAAGCCAGTCTATGAGGCATCTGCCCAGATTCTGGTGAAACTTGGCCGGGAAAGTATTTTCGTGCCGACCTCGGGCAACGTAACTCCGATTCTCAACATTAATCGCGAGCAGCAGGTCAACTCTGAAATTGAGATTTTAAAGAGCCGATCGCTGGCAGAAAAGGTGGTTGCAGCCCTGGGGCCGACCGTTATTTATAAAAGTCTTGCTGAGGAAAAATCAGGAATTTCAAATTTTATTTTTCCGGATAGCCGCTCGAAAATGACGCCCGATGAGCGCAAGGCAGCCGATTTTGAATCAGCAGTAGCCGGTTTTATGAAGGCGCTTAATGTAACCGGCGTCAAAAAATCAAATGTGATTCAGGTAAGCTTTAAAAACGAGGACCCTCGTATGGCCGCGATGGTGGTTAACAACCTGTCGAGTCTGTATCTGGGTCTTCACCTGGCGGTTCATAAAACGCCTCAGAACGTGAAATTTTTCCAGGAGCAAACCGATCTCTTGAAAAACAAACTCGATCAGGCCGAAGAGAAGTTAAAGGCCTTAAGAAAGCAGCATAACATTACCTCTATAGAAGAACAGCGCTCCTTACTTCTCGGCCGATCATCCGAATTAAACACCGGTTTGAACCAGACCATCAGCCTGGAAGCCGAAACTGGAAAAAGAATTCGTTTGCTGCGCAGACAGCTGGCGAGCGTCCCGGAAACCATCGCACAGGGGGAGGAAAGCAACCAGAATCCATACCTGATAAACACCCTTGAGGCCAGGCTGGTCGAACTGCAGTTGGAGGAGAAAAAACTGCTGACCAAGTACACCGATCAGAGCCGGTTGGTCCTAAACGTTAAAGACGAGATCCGCATGGTCCAGCAAAAATTGGAAGAGCAGGAAACAAAAAGTTATGGAAGAAAGACGACGGGAATAAACCCTACACACCAGCGGTTGAAAGAAGAACTGCTTAGCAATGAAGCTGAACTGGAAGCATTGAAAGCGAAGAAAATTACGCAAAAGGGCCATCTCAGTGGGCTTCAAGAAAATCTTGAAAGCCTTAACCGGGTCGAATTGGAGCTCAAACAGCTCGAGCAGAAAATAGAGGTGGATAGAGAAAACTATCGCCTTTACTTATCCAAAGTGGAAGAGTCCAGAATTTCCGAGGCCATGGACTCTGAAAAGATTGCCAGCGTGAGTTTGATCGGTCCGGCCCGGTCGCCGCGCAAACCCATCAGCCCAAAGGTTGTGCTAAACATATTAATCGGAATTTTCCTGGGTACATTCGCAAGTCTTTCATTGGCCCTGTTTAGAGAGTTTCTGGATGACAGAATCGAAAAGATCGAAGATGTTGAAACGGAGCTCCAACTGCCCGTCCTGGCCTCGATACCGATATTTGAGGAAAAGGCGGCCAGCGCTTGAGGCCTAAAGGCCGGTTTCATTAGTGTAATGGATAATTTTTCTCAGACAGGATTTACAGGATCAACTGGATTTTCAAATTCAACAAATACAACCAATAAAACTAATTAAACCAATGCAACAAAAGCAATTAACCAATTCAACCAATAAACTTAATAAACTTATTCAACTAATTAACCAATTCAACAAGGAACTTTACTATGGGTAAAATAAGCGATGCCCTTGAAAAACACGGCGCCGAACGGCAGCAGAATCAAATCGATATGAAGTCTGATTCAGCAATAACCACTAGTAAGACTGCTAAGCCGTCACCACCACCGCCGCCGCCGAAGCGGCATGCCATCAAATCCGACCTGGCGGGCTATGAGGACATTCTGACACGGCTGCACACCCAGCATCCCGGTGAATCCATAAAGACGATCATGTTTACCGGTGCGGCCCATGGCGGAGGCGCCACAACAACTGCAGTCAATTTTGCAAAAACATTGGTCAGGGACAATGAAGTCAAAGTGCTTTTGGTCGATGCAAACATGCGAACCCCAAATCTGAAAGCATTGTTCAATATCAAAAATGATCAGGGATTAACTGATATCGTCCTCGACAATGATACAAAAGCATATAAGGTGATCAATTGTGATCCAAGTTATTTGTTTGTTCTAGCAACTGGCGACAACTTCGTCGGGCCGGTAGGCCTTTTTCAATCAGAGCGTTTTAATACCTTTTTAAGCAAAGCCCGGGAGGAGTTTGACTATATTATCCTGGACTCGGCCCCGATGCCCAGTTTTGCCGAGGCGCGGGTTCTTTGCGAAAAGGTTGATGGTGTGGTTCTGGTAGTCGAATCCGGAAAAATTCGCAGACAGGTCGCACCAGAGCCAAAAAAGAACTCGAAGATGCAGGCGCGAGAATACTGGGAGTGGTGCTCAACAAACGCAAATACCACATTCCCGAATGGCTTTATAAACGGCTGTAAGCCGCAAGGTGCCAGGCATTTTTTTAGACAGGATTAACAGGATTTACATGATTTTAACTTATATGTTTTTCCGCCGGAGGCGGATTGAGTTTTCTCACTTCCATCTGGGAAGTGAGAAAGAAAGAATCCTAATAATCCTGTAAATCCTGTCTAAGAATTAAAAAAAAAGCATATATAATTTGGGGCTAATTATAAAAAGGAGATTTGAATGATGGCATCACAAAAAATTACCCATTTAATAATTGCTGCTCTAATGATTGCAGGACTGATTTCGTGTGCGTCGCAGAGCAGCAATATCAAGGAAGTCGAACGGCCGGCATCGATCGTCTATACAAAATCGATCGTTTATACAATTGCGGCGGGAGACCGGCTCGATATCAAATTTTTCTATAATCCGGAGCTCAATGAAAGTGTCACTGTCCGTCCTGACGGAGTGATTTCGCTGCAGCTCATCGATGAGATTAAAGCTGCCGGTCTGAAGCCGGCTGAGCTGGACCAGAAGCTGACCGATTTGTACTCACGTGAGCTCAGGAAGCCGGTGCTGACGGTAATTGTCAGGTCATTTACCCGGCAGCGGATTTATGTGGGCGGAGAAGTCAACACGCCGGGCCTGATTGTGCTGCCGGCCGGCATGAGCACGCTCCAGGCGATCTTCCAGTCCGGAGGGTTCAAAGAAACCGCCGACCCGGCAGAAACACTGGTCATCCGCAAAGGCGAGAATAGCAAGCCGGTTCCCATACGGATCGATCTTGCTGCGGTCATGGATGCCGATGGCGGGTCTGATTTTAAGCTGCAGCCGGATGATATCGTCTATGTGCCCAAGTCCTCCATTGCCAATACCAATAAGTTTATCGACGAGTACATCGGCGGCTTGTTGATGTTCCGCGGCTGGAGCTTCGGCGTTTCGCAGAATCTGGGACTGTGATTTAATTAGCCACGGACGCACACGGACATACACAGACAGGTTTTCAAAAAAAGGTTCCCCGGTTAAATTCGCTGTGCTCGTCTTCTGCGAAGAATTTAACTGGGCAGGCAGGGTTCAAGGTTCAAGGTTTAATCGTTTATTAGTTGAATGGGACCTGAAACCGGAAAGCTGATTATTGTGAAAACAATTTCACATATATATGAAATTGATTGCTACTTTTCGCAATGACTGCATCGATCATCAGCCATAGAACATTTTTATAACAATTAATAAAAAAGGTTACTCGAAAACTAATGTTATTTCAGTTAATTAGAGGCCAATTAAATATTTGTGAACTATCCAAAAATTACTTAAATGGCATAGCACTTGCAGAAACAATTTGTACGAAGTCACCTCCATTTTTATTAAGATTCGCACATATAAGCGGACGCATTTAACAACAGGGGGCTTGTAGTTAGCTGTATAACTACAAAAAATATTAAGGAATCAATTTAGGAGTTTTTGATAGCACGATTTAAGTAATAATGTGTTTGGTAATCGTTTAGCTTGCTGTTCATCACTCCTGGCTGTCCCCCCGATCGAAGTGAGGCGAATATGGCTCAAAATATGGACTTTAGATTGCACTGTGAAAAAGTAGCATGTAATCGACCAGGCGGAGCTGTGTATAGAAAAGGCTCAAGGCTAAAGGTTCAAGGCTCAAGGATAAAGGTTAAGGGTTCAAGGCTCAAGGATAAAGGTTAATAGTTAATTAGTTGATTAAGTTGATTGGTAAAATAAGTTGATTAGTTAACTTAATAAACTTACTCAACCAGTCAACCAGTAAACATATTTGACTAAATAAGCAATTAAGCCAATGCGCATATCGAAATATATAAATAAATTGGGTTGGCCGATTAAAGCTTTGAAATATAAGGGCCTTAAGGGCATAAACTCGCGAAAAGAATTCTATAAAATTATCGAACATGAGAGGGAGCGTGCCAATCGAAACAATCATCAGGTTTCCCTGGTTGTGTTTAATCTGGATTCATTTCCGGACAATGGTAAGGAAAGAAAGCAGCTTATAAAGAATATTATAAAGGAAAAAAGAAAAATCGATGAGCTGGGCTGGTACCAAAAACACCGTGTGGGGGTCATACTTCCTTACACGCCTTCGCACGGTGCCCGGAAATTTTCGGTTAGATTGAGTCGCACGCTGAACTTTATCATGCCGGACTCATTTTGCTACTTATTTACCTATCCGCTTGAAGAAAAAACTGATGATGACGAAAACAAAGTTGATGATCAAACCGAAAACAAAGCTGATATTGACGCTGATAATACTGCTGCTGATATGGATAACAATACTGATGACTATGTCCAAAATACATCAATAAGGAGTGTGTCATTATGAAAGATTTTTCAACCTTAAAGGACACATCATTGGCTGGAAAATGTGAAATTGATAGTACGTCCGAAGAGGGGAAAATATCTTCCTTATTCAAAAAGATAGAAACGATTGAGCCATTTTTCGTTCGCAGCATACCCGTGTGGAAACGTACGCTTGATATATTCGGTTCTTTTTTGGGATTGGTCATACTCTCACCGCTATTTCTGGTTCTTGCAATATTGATAAAAATTGTTTCACCGGGTCCGGTATTTTTCAAACAGACAAGAATCGGATACGGCGCTAAAGAATTTAGCTTCTGGAAATTTCGGACCATGAAGTTAAATGCGGACACCTCTTCTCATGAGAAGTATTTATCCGAGTTGATAAATGAAGACGATGATGAAGGTGAGGGGTCTGTTAAACCGATGATCAAGCAGGATAGAGACAACCCCAATATCATTTCCTTTGGGCATTTTCTGCGCAGTTCGTGCCTGGATGAACTACCGCAACTGATTAACGTGCTTCTGGGAGATATGAGCCTGGTTGGCCCGCGGCCGCCGATTCCCTATGAAGCCGAAGAATATCTCATCTGGCATAAGGGTCGTTTTGATGGCCTTCCGGGGATGACAGGCCTCTGGCAGGTTAGCGGAAAAAACAGGTTGACCTTCAAAGAAATGATTCGGCTGGACATCCAATATGAGCGCCAAATGTCTCTGTTAACTGATATAAAAATCTTACTGATGACTCCATTTGCTATCCTGAACGAATATATGTGCAGCCGGAAAAGTACTTAGAAAGGAGATATTATAATGCTAAATATAGCAGTTGTCGGGTGCGGCTACTGGGGACCCAACCTGATAAGAAATTTTAATTCCCTAAAAGGTTGCAATGTTAAAATTGCCTGTGACCCCGATAAAAGCAGGTTGGACCATATGCAGTCGCTTTACCCGGGTGTCAGTACAACAACAGAGTTCGATAAGGTCATTAACGATAATGAGATCGATGCTATTGTCATTGCCACACCGGTGCGGTTTCATTTTGAGATGGCCAAAAAAAGCCTGGAGTCCGGCAAACACACCTTTATCGAAAAGCCCATGGCTTCATCTGTGGCAGAATGCAGGGAGTTGATTGAAATTGCAGAAAAAAACAATTTAACCATAATTGTCGGCCATACCTTCATATACTCGCCGCCGGTTCGCAAGGTCAAGGAAATCATCGACCACGGCTCACTGGGTGACATCCAGTACATCAGTGCCCGGCGCTTGAATCTCGGTCTCTTTCAGACCGACATCAACGTCACCTGGGATCTGGCGCCGCATGATATTTCGATTATCCTTTATGTCCTGGGGAAAGCACCGCTGTCCGTAAATTGTCAGGGCAAAGCCCATGTAAACCCGGATATCGAAGATGTCACCAGCATGACTTTGAATTTCGCAAACGGCGGTTTTGCAACTATCCAGAGCAGCTGGCTTGATCCAAATAAGATACGGGAAATGACATTTGTGGGCGGTAAGAGAATGTTGGTTTACAATGATCTGGAACCGGCCGAGAGCATCAAAATATATGATAAACGGGTAGAAACACCGCCCTATTACGACACGTTCGCAGAATTTCATTACTCTTATCATTACGGTGACATGTATTCTCCCTACCTCAAACAATACGAACCGTTGAAAAAGGAATGCCAGCATTTCCTGGACTGCATCAAAACCGGGGAAAAACCCGAATCAAGCGGTTATGAAGGTTTGCGGGTGGTTCAAATTCTTGAAGCGGCTTCCGAATCCTTAAAA